>ERZ1034946.225-NODE-225-length-38083-cov-7.166824_pt1 | contig 38083 bp, 30 predicted proteins | sample MGYA00520591_ERZ1034946 | MGnify/ENA primary metagenome ERZ1034946 (study PRJEB33766, sample SAMN09781753) | gut metagenome | biome: gut microbiome | host: Homo sapiens | place: Madagascar | study: EMG produced TPA metagenomics assembly of the PRJNA485056 data set...
CATTATATTACATTTTATATTACATTATATACTATACTAATTATCCGCCCTGCTATACCCATTCTTCATCAGCTTACTAGCCTCAAACAGTACCTTGGTCAGGGTCTCATTGGTCTGCTCCTTTGCCATGTCACAAAGCTTCTTATTAGCTTCTTCTGTCAGACTGTAATCGCCTGTCTCACGCATTTTTTTGTCATATTCAAGAACTATTCTGCGGCCCTCTGTTAAAACAGCTGCCTGATATCTATCAATATGTTGTATGCACTGTCCATAGTGGGCGTCTGCCAGTGCTCCGATTAGACGGCTTCCCCAGTAAAAATTCTCTGTTGATGCCTCAAGTGTTACATCGCTTAAGTATTTTGGCATTTTGCTTACGGCTGTATACAATGGCAGGGCTGCGTTAAAGGCATTTGAGCCAAAGCATATCCATTCTATACCCTTGATTGGGTCAGGCACATCTGACCTGATCTGGCAGATGGAGGTGACTCCTGTTCTGCTGATTCCGATTGGACGATATATGCCCTTTTGTGCAGATTCCTGACTTGAATATGGATTGTAAGCTGTGCCCTGATAATAGGATGACAGTATATATTTTACATCCTCCACTGTTACCTTTCTATCCGGTACAAGTGACCATGGGATATTATCACTTTCTGGCTTGAACTCAGCATCCTCCCCATCCCATTTATGTGAATATGGAGTCAGATAACGTCCCATAAACCAGGCTCTTGGTGTATTGTATACATGATCCTGGTCTGTAGCAGAGCCGAATGCGTTTCTTGGGTTGAATTTATCTCCCTGATTTAAGTCCAGATGGTTTTCTACCATAAAGTCTCTCAAATCCTTTGAACACATGTATTCCTTCTGGGCACCAAAGGCATCCTCGAAGTCAAAATAATCCATTCCAAACTGGTTTGGCGCAATTACGCACTCCTCATCCTTTACTCGTCTTGCCATCCAGTGATGACCGCCGATTGTCTCAAGCCACCAGACCTCATTCTCGTCGTTAAAGGCTATTCCGTTTGACTCATATGTGCCATACTCTTCAAGTAATGATGCAAGCCGTATAACGCCCTCTCTTGCAGTCCTTATATATGGAAGCACGAGGACAACTATATCCTCCTCGCCTATTCCTCCGATTGTGTCCTTTTCCCTTCTGCTCTTTGCCTTCTTGTATCTCACAAGCGGATCCGCAGCAAGCACGCGAGGGTTTGATGTAATAGTCTCTGTAGCTGTCATTCCTACATTTGCCTCATTTATTCCTGTAGCAGCCCAGATTCCATCCTTTGGATTAACACTAGGGCATGAAGTGTATCTCATAGGATTATCAGGCAGCTCAATCTCTACATGAGAAAGTACACTCTTATACTTTTTAGGCTGCTTATCCGGATTGACTACGATAATCTTTTTCTCGTCGAAAAATCCATCATCTGTCCTTGCTATCATTGTTGTGTTGTCATTGCTGGCTTTCTTGCCAACCAGAATTGTTGTACATGGCATATCTTTATCCTCTTTTCTTTCCTGATTTATTTCATCCAGATACTTATTGATTCTTATGTGAAAATTAGATTTATGGAGAAAATCTGTATCATCACCCAATAAGTATTTCTTCAAGCTTATTAAATTCAATCGGCTTAGACAGGTATTCGTCAAAGCCCTCTGCTATAAGCTCTTCCCTGACACCCTGTATTGCATTTGCAGTCAGCGCAATTATCCTGCAGCCTCCTGAAAAATCATAATGTACTGACAGTTCTCTCAGCTTCCTCATGGCCTCGATACCATCCATCTCCGGCATCATCTGATCCATAAATACTATGTCATAATTTTTATTACGGCACATCTCTATTGATTCTCTGCCGCTTGTGGCTGTGTCTGGCTTTATTCCGTAGCATATAAGGGCTTTTTCCATAACCATCAGGTTTACCCTGTTATCATCCACCACCAGCACATCCAAATCCTTGACCTTGACATCGCTGATATTTGATTGGGCACTTGCCTCATCAGCTTCCATCAGACCACCAATCTCAGTCTCGTCAACTATCTTTTGCGGTATCTCAACACACATACATGTACCGACTCCATACTCACTCTCAACCTCTATACTGCCGTCCATCAGCTCAATATAGCCCTTTACTATAGAGAGTCCCAGTCCTGTGCCCTCTACTCCGGTATGCACCTTCATGTCCACCTGTTCAAAGGCGTCAAAGATGCTTTCCTGATTTTCAGCCTTGATTCCAACACCGGTATCCTCCACTTCAATGGCAAGGCTTACCATGCCGTTTTCCACATTTCCCCGTCTTGCCCTGAGTGTAACCTGACCCTTGTTGGTGTATTTTATTGCGTTGTTCATGAGATTTATAATTATCTCTTTAATTTTGGTCTCATCTCCATAGAGCGTCTTTTGCAGGGTTGGCTCTATCTCTGCCACAAACCTAAGTCCCTTTACCTCGGCTGCTCCTCTCATCTGCGCTATTACTGACTTAAAAAGTGCTGCGGTGTCATAATTACTGCACACCAGTTCAAGCTTGCCGGACTCAATCTTTGATATGTCAAGTATCTGGTTTATGAGAGACAGAAGACTGTAAGATGAATCCCTGATATTTTCTATATCTGCCCTCTGCTCCTCAGGCAGCTCCTTTTTAAGCAGGATTTCCGAAAAACCTATAATAGAATTCATCGGTGTTCTTATCTCGTGGGACATATTAGCCAGAAATGCACTCTTTGCCTTGTTTGCTGTGTCCATCTTTTCCATCATGGATACCTGCTGGGATATATCGTCCACTAGCACTATATATCCGATGACATCCCTGTATTTATCCCGGATTTTATCAATATTTATGTTGCAGTACTTGTGGTTATTCAGGCACATTGCGTGTATCTCGTTTTTATCCTCTGTCACTTGGGATAATGCGTCCTCATCAATGTCAAAAAAACGATTCAGGCCAATATTTTCATGCAGTGCCTCTGTCCTTGTCACTCCGAAAAAACTCTCTGATGCATCATTAAACAGCTGCAGCTGTCCATCTGCATCATAGACGCAGAGCGGAATTGACAGGGTATAATAGACAAATTTTGATATATTTTCTATGGTTGTGCGGGTACCCTCTATGCCTTTTACTGCATAGAGTATAACCACAAATCCAAAAAACTGGCCGATTGTGGTGCCCGGCAGGGAATCATAGCCCATCATCGGCAGGAATGTATCGAGGAACATGCCTGCAAACAGGAATAAGACCATGAATAAAACTATCCTGCCTATCCTTCGCTGTCTGTAGGTATCTGAATATTTTATGGTGTACCAGGCAAACATAGATATTCCTACTGCCATCAGAACCGAATATGCAGAGTATATATTATTGGGGAGACCGGATGTAAGCGAATAGGTCATGCCCCATTTACCGATATAATACAAGGACTGTCCTGGCGCATCTGTTGCAAACCACACCAGAATTCCTGTATACGAGATCCACTCAAACACCCTCACTAACTTTGTGGGTGCCTTGGTCATGCCTGCCACAAGGCGGACTGCAACTATCAGGTAACCAAAAACTCCTACCATGCCTATGCACCTGCATATGTATGCAGCGTGAACGGTAGGCATCAGATAAAGCAGTCCAAATCCCACACTCCATATGGTGCAGAGTAATCCCATTACAAAAACTCCGATTTTAATATTCCTGCTCCGCTCCTTTTTTAGGAGTGATTCCACTGCCCAATAAGCGGATAATACTGCATTTATAAGGATAACTCCCGACATTATATAATTCATATGTCACTGCCTCTGATTTATAATTTCTGTGAATATAGTACTAACTAATTATAACTATTTGCCCTTAACTTTACAACCACCGGAACCTGCCACTGGCAGCTTCTCTTGCATACTTTGGTATCGAAAAAACCACCTGCATAGCATATCATGCAAATGCAGATGGTTTATTTATGCCCTTTCAGCCTGCGCTTTGTTGCAGCTTCCAGTCCTCGAATCTAATATACCATTCTCCAGAATCCAAAAGAGTATCAACACTGATTTTATTTAATTTACAAAACGTATCAATCAGATTGTTATATTGAAAACGTTCTGTTCTACTGTTGTCCAATTCGCTTCTTTCCATAGTCAAACCTCCCATATGGATTTATCGTTACACATTATACCATATATTGTGGTTTCTTTCCAGATTTTATTTGAACAACCCTGCAAATTATTTTGACTTTTTGTCATCACTGCATCCGCCAGAGCAGGAGTTGGAATAAGGACAGCCAATACACTTTATACCCTTCTTTCTGCTCTTATGTATGTAATAACAAGCTCCTCCAACACAAGCTGCAAGAATCAATATAATTATTAAGTCTGCCATAAAATGCGCCTCCTGTCTGACATCAACTACCTAATTAGTCCAGCTGGTATTCTGCATCAAATGCCTTATTATTCTTGACAATAATTCCGGCAATAATTGCTGCAAATACAAGTACAGCGATTAATCCGCCAACAAATCCAGCTCCAAGGCTTCCTGTTGTGATAAGTGTGCCAATCTGGTATACAAAAAATCCTACAGTATAACCTGTTGCAAGCTGTAAGCAGATTGCTCCGAATAACCACTTACCACTCTGTAACTCTGAGTTTAACGCACCAAGAGCTGCAAAGCAAGGTGGTGTGTAAAGATTAAACATAAGGTAAGCAAGGGCTGCGGCCTTTGTAATTCCCATTACTGCCGCTACTGAGTTTCCGCTTCCGATTAACTCAAGCTCATCTGTATCAATGAAGTTAGTAATAGCATAAACTGTTGCGATTGTTCCTACTACGTTTTCCTTTGCAATAAATCCTGTGATTGCTGCTGCTGCCAACTGCCATGCCGCTACACCCACGATAGGTACAAGTAAGTATGCAAATGGAGATGCGATTGTTGCAAGGATTGATGTGCTCTCCATTCCCTCCTCTACTACATGGAAGTGAGTATCGAAGGACTGCATAATCTGTACTACTGTGTTACATACAAGGATGATTGTACCAGCCTTGATAATATATGCTTTTCCTCTTTCAAGCATTGAACCAAATGCGAACTTGATGCTTGGTACCTTGTACTCTGGCAACTCAATGATGAAGAATGATTTTCTGTATTTCATACCTGTTACAGCTTTAACAAGTAAAGCACCTAAGAGGATTAAAAGTATACCTACGAAATACATAAGTGGTCCAACCCATGGTGCATCTGAGAAGAATGCTCCAGCGAATAATGCGATAACCGGAAGCTTAGCTCCACATGGCATAAATGTTGCAAGCATAGCAGATGTTCTTCTCTCACGCTCGTTACGGATTGTTCTACATGACATGATTGCCGGAATACCACAACCAGTACCAATAACCATTGGGATAACTGTCTTTCCTGAAAGACCAACTCTCTTAAAGATTGGGTCAAGTACTACTGTTGCACGGGACATATATCCACAATCCTCAAGTAAAGCGATAAGGAAGTACATAACCATTACAAGTGGCAGGAATCCAACTACGGCACCTACACCACCGATGATACCATCAACGAGTAAAGCGTAAAGTAATGGGTTTGCATTTTCCATAAGTCCACCTACCCAGTTCTGGAAATCTTCAATCCAGCCTGTTAAGATGTCAGCCAGCCATGTTCCAACTGTAGACTGTGAAATATAGAATACCAGGAACATAATTGCAGCAAATATAACAATTCCTAATACAGGATGTGTAAGAACCGCATCAATCTTATCTCCTGTATTCTTCTCCTTTGTAAGGACTTTACGTTTCTCAACTTCTTTTACAATAGAGTTTACAAAATCAAATCTCTTACGGTCAGCTTCCTCAACCTCATTCTTGTCATGAAGGTTAATCTCTCCCTGAACGTATGGTGCCTTCTGACCCTTTCCTTCAAGTTCAGCGGCTGTCTTAACTACCTCTGACAGTCCTCTGTCTGATGTAGATACAGTCTTTATTACAGGACAGCCCAGCTTCTCAGAAAGCTTCTTCTCATCAATCTGTGTGTCCTTCTTCTCATTAACATCACTCTTATTAAGCGCTACTACTACAGGAATTCCTAATTCAAGAAGCTGAGTAGTAAAGAACAAGCTTCGGCTCAGGTTTGTAGCATCCACAATATTGATGATAGCATCTGGATGTTCATTCTTTACATATCCACTTGTAATACTCTCTTCTGATGTAAATGGTGACATTGAGTATGCACCTGGAAGGTCAACTGCAATAAGCTCTTTTGAGCTGTCAGTATACGCCTTCTTGATAGGGCTTTCTTTTCTGTCGACAGTTACACCGGCCCAGTTTCCAATTTTTTCATTTCGGCCTGTCAGTGCGTTGTACATAGTGGTCTTACCACTATTCGGATTTCCAGTTAACGCAATTCTCATAATGTTTCCTCCATCTTAAAATAACTTTATATTGCAATAGCTTTCGCTAATTCAACATCAATGTTATATCTTGCATCCTTAATGGATAATACAAGATTCTTCTTCTTTCTGCTGACAACTGTCACAGGCTCCCCCTTGTAGCAGCCCAGCGAAAATAAGAAGGCTTCCAGCTCTTCATCATCTGTATTTATGTCCTGTACTATGTACTCTTTCTCTAATTCTGCATCGTTTAAACTCATAGTTCTCTCCTTTTCTCTGATTGCTATGCCCTATATCCTGTGTACTCTCTCGCTAATATTTGTTCGATTATTCTAATATATATACGTAACATCTACTTTATATTAGTTTAATCTAACCTCTTTAGCAAACATTAGTCTACTCTAACATTTGTTCGTTGTCAATAATATTTTTCCAAAAATTTATACCAACCGAACCAGCCGCCGGCAATAGCTTCTCTGAATCCATGGCAGCAAAAAAACCCTGAAGGATATCACATATCCCTCAGGGTTTCATATTAACCTCAACAAATTATATCAATATACCTATAATATGCACTATAAATGCGGCAATCCAGGCAATAAGGCATTGCCACAGCACAACACCCACAGCCCACTTGCTGCCAAGCTCACGTCTGATTGATGCTATTGCTGCTACACATGGTGTATACAGCAAGCTGAATACCAGAAGTGAAGCCGCTGCTACTGGAGATATAGCTGCCGTTATTCCTCCTCCATACAGGATTTCAAGGGTAGAAACCACACTCTCCTTTGCCATAAATCCACTGATTAATGATGTGCACACTCTCCAGTCTCCAAGCCCCAGTGGTTTGAATAATGGAATCAGCACACCTGCCGCCATCGCCAGCATACTCTGTGAAGAATCTTCCACCAGATTGAAGTGCAAATCAAAGCTCTGTAAGAACCATACTATAATTGTTGCAATCAAAATAACGGAAAAAGCCTTCTGCAGAAAGTCCTTTGCTTTCTCCCATAACAACTGCACTACGTTCTTTGCCCCTGGCATTCTGTAATTAGGAAGCTCCATCACAAACGGAACTGCTTCTCCCTTAAACAGGGTTTTTCTATAAACAAGTGCTATAATAATTCCAACTACTATTCCAAGCAGGTATAATCCTGCCATAATAAGTCCACCTTTTCCTGGGAAAAATGCGCTTACAAAAAAAGCATATATCGGCAGTTTGGCAGAACAGCTCATAAAAGGAGTAAGCAGAATAGTCATTTTTCTGTCTCTTTCACTTGGCAGTGTTCTGGTTGACATTACCGCAGGAACAGTACAGCCAAAGCCTATAAGCATCGGAACAATACTTCTTCCCGATAGTCCAATCTTTCTGAGAAGCTTGTCCATACAAAATGCAACTCTCGCTATGTATCCGCTATCTTCCATAAGTGACAGGAAGAAAAACAGCGTAACAATAATTGGCAGAAAGCTTACTACACTTCCAACACCGGCAAATATGCCATCTATTATCAGACTGTGAAGCACTGGATTTATATGTAATGCAATAAGTCCCTTATCCACTATTTCAGCCAGCCAGTTTACTCCTGATTCTAAAAGTCCCTGAAAAAAGGCTCCAATCACATTAAATGTCAGATAGAACACAGCCACCATTATAAGGGCAAAGCAAGGAATAGCAGTATATTTTCCTGTTAAAATCCTGTCGATTTTCTCACTTCGTATTCTTTCCTTACTCTCCTTAGGCTTAACCACTGTTTTCTCACATATCTTCTCAATAAATGTGAATCTCATATCAGCCATTGCTGCATTTTTGTCAAGCCCTCTCTCTTTTTCCATCTGAATAATTATATGTTCAAGCATTTCCTGCTCATTCTCATCCAGATCGAGTGCTTTGCTGATTAGCTCATCGCCCTCTATGACCTTTGATGCAGCAAATCTGACTGGTATTTTACAGGCTTCAGCATGATCCTCTATCAGATGACATACTGCATGTATGCATCTGTGCACTGCACCACCAAAATCATTTTCAGCACAAAAATCCTGTCTTCCCGGACGTTCCTGATATCTGGCAATGTGTATTGCGTGACGGATTAATTCATCAACGCCCTCATTTTTTGCTGCTGAAATTGCAACAACCGGAACTCCAAGCATAGCCTCCATGCCATTTATATCTATGGAACCCGAATTACCTGTGATTTCGTCCATCATATTGAGTGCCACCACCATAGGTATATTCATCTCCAAAAGCTGCATTGTCAGATACAGATTTCGCTCAATGTTTGTAGCATCTATAATATTAATAATCGCATGTGGTTTTTCATTCAGCACAAAATTTCTGGATACAATCTCTTCGCTGCTGTATGGAGACATGGAATATATTCCCGGCAGATCCACAACTGTTGTATTTGGATAGCCCTTTATATGCCCCTCTTTTCTATCAATTGTAACTCCTGGGAAGTTGCCAACATGCTGATTTGAACCTGTAAGCTGGTTAAAAAGTGTAGTCTTTCCACAGTTCTGGTTTCCAACCAGGGCAAAAACTATCTGCTCGCTCTCCGGTAAGGGCTTATCTGAGGTTTTGACATGATATTTTCCCTCTTCCCCAAGACCAGGATGTACTGATTTGTTTGTGTTCACATTTCTCTCATGTTTTCTTGTTCTCTCAGAGATTGGCTCTGCTTCAACCTCTGCAGCTTCTGCCAGTCTAAGGGTCAGTTCATAGCCATGTATCTGAATCTCCATTGGATCTCCCATTGGGGCAAGCTTAACCACGGTAGCTTCTGCTCCCGGAATCAATCCCATGTCAAGGAAATGCTGTCTGAGCGCACCCTCGCCTCCAATCGATTTTATAACAGCACTTTTACCAATGCCTATCTCTCTTAATGTCATCTTTATCTCCTAGATTTCGTATTTCCCGATTATTTCGAAAACTGATTATTCCGGCATGCCCAGATAAAATCCCTGCAGCAGGTCAATGCCATTTTTTACAAGAAACTCCCGCTCCTCTTCAGTCTCTATCCCCTCTGCCAGGACCAGAATTCCCTTTTCCTTTAGTTTCCGCATATACCCAAGCACTTTTTTCTGTTTTCCCTCATTGGTATCTATTCCAGAAATTAATGCCCTGTCTATCTTTACAATCTGCGGGTCAAAAAATTCAACCGCATCCATTCCATTATAGCCTGCTCCGAAATCATCCAGTGTAAGTGGTATATTATTTTCCCTTATGCTATCTCTTTTAAGCTTCCATATAAACTCATCTGCCCTTGGATATTCCAGAATCTCTATAATCAAATAAGTGAGTATGTTCTTATACAAACGCATAAATTCCGCATCTTCACTCTTTGACAGACTCTCTGTCGGAAATGAGTTTACCGTCATAGGTTCTTTGTATTTACGCGCATAGTATTCCTCAGCCGCACCAAACATTGTCAGGACCTCAAGCTCATGCAGCCTGCCCATCCTGGTATAATCAGATATCAAATCCGTCACCGTCACGTTTTTGGGCCGCATAAGTGCTTCATATGCATATACAGTCCTGCAATCTGGGAGAAAAATAGGCTGGAACACATACTCTATCTCATATTTTCTAAGTTCCCTAAGCTCCTTTGTATCCAAAGGTATGTTTTCATAAGTAATCAATAATTGCCACCCCCATCTCATTATAATAACACAGGATTACCAAAATGTGATATAATTGTTATACTTAATTTCAGGAGATTTATAAAATGTACAGATTGGAAAAATTTATTGATGGCACATGGGTTCCACAGTGCAGGACTGAGAACCTGACCATGATAGAAAAAGAATTAAAGGACTACGCCGAGGACTATGTAGTGGTGTTTAAAACCTGCGACGCAGTCAGAATAATAGAGGTGGAAACCCAGGAGCTCATACTTATGTATCCGGAGGACTTCCACCCTATCTCATAATCATCTGTTGACAAAAATGTGCAGCTTGGTGCACAATTTGTTATTTTAATATTTTTTCAAGCATATATACGCGATTGAATGGGAAGGAGAAGTAATATCCATCCACAAAATCATCTGTGTAGGCTATGATTTCTTTTGCAAGCTCAATTCCCACAGCCTCACCCTCTTCCCTGCTGGCATTCTCCGGGTATCTGGCAACAATCTCTTCTGTCACATTCACACCTGCAATCTCATTTTTCATAAAGGAAGCATTTTTCCTGCTGATTAAAGGCATGATACCGCACAAAATTCTGGCTCCTGTCTCTTCCTTGAATCTGCGGAGCCTGTCCCCATCCTCTTTTGTGAAAACAGGCTGGGTAAGAAAGAACTGGGCACCTGCCTCCATTTTCTTTTTCACGCGTCCGATTTCTACTTCTATATTTCTACGTCCCTGATTGATTGAACCACCATATACAAGAGGACACTCCTTAAAGTTCTCATCATTCATATCCCTTGCGATATTCATAAGTCCCACAGAATCAAAGTTAAACACCGCCTTCACCGAGCTTCTGGACACTGATGGAACAGGGTCTCCTGTGATAATCAGGAAATTATGTATGTCATTTATGTGGGCTCCCAGAAATACCGAGCGCATGGCAATAGCATTCTTGTCACGACAGCATATATGCGGCATCACACACATGCCCGTCTCTCTGTGTACCTTCTCAGCCATAAGCACAGAATCAACTCTGGTACGTCCGGATGGTGAATCCGGGAATGTGAGCACATCTACCCCCAGTTCCTTAAGCATATGTGCTCCCTTTAGCACGTTTGCATCATTTGCATTTAATGGTGGGGCAAGCTCTACTGCTATAAGCTTCTCGCCAGTTTTCAGCTTGTCTGCAAAAAAGGCCTTGTTTACCGGTTTTACCTCTTCTGCTTTGCTGCTGCTTGTAAAGTCAGTCCTGCCCTTCTGTACCGTATCTGTCTTTTCGGTCAAAAGTCTTATAAAGTCTGGTGTGGTTCCACAGCAGCCTCCTACTATGTCAGCTCCCTTATTGACCAGTTCATCCAGCTTGTCTACAAAATACTCTGGATGCTTTGCAAAAGTGATATGATTTCGTATTCTCTCCGGATAGCCTGAATTGGGCAGGGAAATAATGTACTTGTCCTGCAGGGCAGTCATAACCTCGCTGTCCTGCAGAAGTCCCGACATAATCTGCTCCATATGTCCCGGTCCTACTCCACAGTTAAATCCTACAGCGTCAATCCCCGGTATTTCAGCTGCCATGAGAAGCAGCTTTCTTGCACTTATTCCAGCCTTGGTATAACCATACTGGTTCATGCTGAACTGCACCATGATGAATATGTCTTTCTCTGCCTTTATCCTGGTAATGGCAGGGACAATGTGCTCTAAGTCAGCAAAAGTCTCAAAGGTGATTATATCAATGCCATTTTCAACAAACTGCCTGACAATATCGTAGTATTCCTGCTCTATCCCGGATAAATCAAGGCACAAATCCGCCTGAATCGGACCTATATCCCCTGCAATAAAGACATCTGTCCCTTCTGTTGCCGCCTTCGCACTGTCTATGGCATTTTTTATGTTTTCTGCAACCTTATCAAAGTCAGCCTCAAGCATAAAAGTATTTGATGCAAATGTATTTGTCCTGATTAAACGAGCACCTGCCTCAATATACTCCTTGTGTATGTCTATAATTTTCTGCGCCCCTTCCGGCTTAAAATTATAAAGCTCCGGCAGGCTCTGGGTCTCATATTTATCTGCAAAATATGTGCCAAAGGAACCATCTGTGATGATTTTATTTGTTTTCAGGTAATCCTTAATTGTAGTCTTTGTATTTTCTGTCATGTCTCTTCCTGTTCTTTATCTCTCCACTGAGCTCATTGCCAGCTCCACTCTCTCAATCACATAGTGTATATTAAAAGGCTTTAATATACAATCCACAGCCCCCAGGTACTTGCACTCCATAAGCATGTCCCTGTTTACCTTATTTGCCATAAAAATGACCGGGACATCATTTTCCGCCTCTCTTAAGGTATGAACCGTACTCATTCCGCTTAGCCTGGTCAGGTCTGTGCTTATGATAAGTAGGTCTGCTTTGCGCTTATCACCAAAATAGTTTATTACCTCCAGGCCTGATGTCATTGTCTTGACATCAAACTCCCCGCTTAGCGCAGTTTTTATCTGGTCTCTTATATTGATACTATTGTCTACAACAAGGATTTTAAGCCTTCTTGCCTTTTTCTTCTGCCTGTTTTCGTTTAAGAGCTCCACCTTCTGGGCATAATCTGCATGCATAATGTCAGATACAACTATCTCTATATCCTTATAGTTCTCATCTGTGTAGAGATTAATGGTCTCTCCTGTGTCAAGAAGCTTTATAATAGGCCTCATGGCATGAATTGTGCTTCCCACCACCAACGCTTTCTGTCCGTTGGAAAGAATCACTCCCAATCCTGGTGGGTAAGCCGGAATACAGGTCATCATGCTGTTTATTACGTTTTCATCAAACATAGTACCCACTTCCGACAACATATATTTATATGCTTCTACAGGCGAGTATGGCTGCTTGTAAGGTCTCTTGCTGGTTAGGGCATCAAATACATCCGCTGCATGTATTATTTTTGCAAAAAGTGGTATCTCATCACCGGTTTTGCCATATGGATATCCGCTCCCATCCTCATTCTCGTGGTGGAAAAGCACCGCCAGCCTGACCTTGGCTGGAATATTGTGATGATCCACTGTCAATATATCATAGGAATACTTGGAATGCTGCTTTATGGCATTGTATTCCTCCTCATCAAGTCTGCCCGGCTTGTTTAATATCATCTCAGGAATCTTGCTCTTTCCCAAATCATGCGACAGGGCTGCCATGCTTAAAAGCTCCAAATCCTCATAGCTTAATCCCATCTTTCTGCCTATCACAGATGCATACACTGCCACGTTGACAGAATGGTGATATGTATAATCATCATAGGATCTAAGGTCAAACAGGTCTACCTTCACAGCATTTTTCTGTGAAATCTGCTGTATCATTTTGGTGGCAACATTGGTCAAAGCTCCAATATCAGATTGAAAAACCGCTTCTATTCCTTCTGATATCAGCTTGTCATCTATGACCTCCTGTACCTCGACTTCTTTCGATACATTATCTGTTATATATACCCCCAGATATCCGTGCTGCTGTATATGGGCAATATAGCTTTCATTCAGGGTCATCCCCTTTGAAAGCATCATGCCCGTTTTCTTCATGCCTATTATGCTTCTTCCGAGAACCATTCCCGGTTCCAGTTTATCTGCCTGCACAAATCTCATAGTCTACCTCTGCTACATAACATAGTACAATATCACTTATATAATATTCTAAATCAGGCAACAATTCAAGCTGTATAACGTACTTTCTTCCTATTCTTTTACTGCACCGGCGGATAAGCGGTTTCCCTGCATGTCCAGATATGGAAAACCTGCCGCTGGCAGCTTTTATTGCATACTTCGGTATATAAAAAATGCACAGATAGATTCCATATCTATCTGTGCATTTTTATGTCCATTTTTGAATTTTAAATCCAGTTATTGTATGAGCTCTGAAGCACGCTGGACAAAAGTCCATTGCTTGTATACAGGCTTGAATTTCTGACAGCAGCACTTGATATAGCACCTGCCTTTTCCTCAATCTGTCCTGCATATGAGTAATCCCCTGAGAACAATGACTTTACATCCTTCGCGTCTGCTTTCTTTAGTGTGTCTTCGTTAACTGACAGCCTGCCATCTGCTCCAACTGTCACACCAACCTTGGAAAGGGCATTTGACATAGTCTTGGTCATGCTTGTCATGAAACCTGTCTGCATGGTGACATCCTTTGTGCCAACCTTTGACGACTGATCAATCACATCATTGTACTCATTTGCAAAGCTCTTTACAGCGCTTGCAATCTTGTCCATATCGTACTCTCCGCCTGTCTTCTTCCACATATCATCATTGGCAAGCTTATCAGCAGCTTCCTTTAATCCATCGGCTTCCTTCTTCATCTTTGATAAACCTGTGTTATCAGTGTCAGTTGTCTTATCTGCCTTTTTATCTGTGTCAGACTTAGTCGTTGTAGTCTGCTTTGCCTGTGAATAGTAGGCCTTCAATAACCTGCCATAGCTTCCATTTCTAATTGATGCATAATCTGCAAAGTTAAACGAACTAAAGCTGTTTGTACTTGAATTTCCAAAAAATGACGAAATATTAAAAAAAGCCATAACGATTCCTCCTATCCTTTCTTCTATCTAATCTGATTTTCCTATTATCTGTACTCAGTATAACACAGATTCCGCTCCTGCAAAAGCCATGTTTTCTTAACTAAAGCCTAATATGTGCTTCTTTTATAATCTATTTCGACACTTTAGCAAAAAAATTAACTGATTGAGTCAAGTTTTATCTATTAGGTTCAGATATTTGTTAGACTATTTATGTTATCTGGAGAGGGTAACTCATTCTATTCGGGGTATAATCGTATCTCCCACAGCCTCAAATCAAGTTCAGCTCGCTTCTTGTTATGCCGGCTTATACTCAGCTTGATGTATAAGCGGCAGAACATCCGTAACTGCCATGATCCTACACACTTAATTTTTTGCTGCACCTGTTGTAAAAGAAAATGCAAGCCAGTTTTCTCCATCAATTTCATAATTTTCGCAGCATATGCTGCATCCGGTTTTTGCACATAGCAGCTTTAGGTGATAGAGTCCTAAGCCCCGTGAAGTGCCTTTTGAGCTGACTCCCTTTTCAAACCAGCCTTGTATGCTGCTGTAAGGCACATATTCATGCACATTTCTGACTTTAAAGCAGGTTCCCCTGCCTCCTCTGTCACATATTTCTACACAGATACGCCTGTCTGTTTTATCTTTAACCGCTTCCTCTGCATTGTCAATGAGGATTCCCGCCATTTCAATTAACTGATATGTGGAAATATCACATTTCCCCGGTTCTCCCTCTGCCCTGTACTTATACTCCACATCTATGTCCTTAGCTTCAAGCTCTGCCAGCTTTTCATATAAAAAAGCAGAGAATACCTTATCCGGCATTAGCACAAGGCGGTTATATTTATTTTCCGTCAGCATCCTCCTGCAGTATTCACTCTGGGCCTCCACCAGCTTGTCATAGGTCTGGTAAGTGTGATGGGTCGCAAGAATTGCTGTCATGTGGTTATTAAATTCATGCTCTCTAAGCCGGACCTGCTCCAGCAGTTTGTCATAATGTTTCTGCTCCAGTTCAATCATCTCTGCTTCTCTTCTCGCATCATCCCTCTCCCTTTTTGTAATGTTAATTGACGCAAGCCAGATTACACATGAGACAAACCAGACCATTCTCATATCAGCCTATTTTGTCCTTGAGCTTCTTTTTGTATGACATTCCAACCCCAATAGTTCCAAAATCGTTCTTTAACTCTATCATGCGGTTTGTCAGATCCAGACTCCGCACGTACTGCAGATTTACCACCGAGCTCCTGCTGCACTGGATAAAATTATCATCATCTGCCTCCTCCAGAAACCTCTTTATGGTGATATAGGGAACATCTATCCTCTCACCTCTGTTTGTCCTGACATAAAGTACATGACCGCTTCCCTCAACCTCCACGATTTCGTCCCGGTCTATGGCTATTATTATCCCGTCTTTTCTGAAATAAAGAGTCTTTCTCTCCCGATTTCTTTTGCCTCCCTGTATGCACAGTCTGACCATTTCCTTAAGCCGCTCCGGGTCAAATGGCTTTTCCAGAAAGCTATAGCAGTGGAGCTTCTCGTATGAGTGAAGCCTTGCATCCTCCAGTGATGTCACAAAAATAACCGGGCTGATGGTATACTTGTCAAGTTTTCTGATGTTCTCCACAAACCTAAGACCAGATGAATCACCTGGTCTGTTTGCATCCAATATTATATCTACAATGAATAAATCGATGTCCTTTTCTAAGGCTGTCTGATATGCATCCTTTATGTTTGTACACTGATATGTCTTACTGTTTGTCCCGGTCTCATGGATTAGTGCTGAAATGTAATCAAGTGCTGCAGTGTTATCCTCTAAAATTAATACCCTTTTCAACATGTTTCCTCTTTATCAATTTTTTCATGCCAAAACCCTCTCAAATATTTTAAGCTCCTGACCATACTTGTCATGGTCTGATAGTCTACCAGCCCTATGAACTCATTTATCTGAGAAATAATCCCCTTCTTGTCACGCACCATAAGCATATAGGGCACGCCAAACATCTCAGATATTTTCCATATAATTTCACTGTCCGGCAGAAGCTTTCCCGCCTCTAAATTGCGAAGCTTTTTAATATCTACTCCCAATAGCTCCGCCATTTTAAACTGATTATAATCCAGTACTGTTCTCAGCCAGAACAGACCAGTCCTGCTGTCTCCCATCCTAATCTGTGAAGACTGGATATATCTTATTTTCTTCCTGTCATTTTCTGATAACGCTATTGCCTCTTCTCCATCAAGATATGAAATAAGGCTACAGAGGGTGTTCATATAAAATATCAATTCCCCCATTGGCTTTTTCTTCATATTCTCGTCATTTACAGATTCGAAGCGATGTCCTGTGAACAGATAAAATACATCCACATCCGTGTCACAGAGGCACTGAAGTTCATAATATGTAAACCGCCTGCTTCCCAACTCAGCCTTACTGTAATGACTCTGAGTCATTCTGAGCAGTCTCCCTATGTCATCCTGTGACAAACCCAGGCGGAGTCTCTCTTCCTTTAATCTGGCAAGAAAATCCTCATATGTTGCGTTATTCATCGGCAATTTATCCCCAAGTAAAAATCATCTCTTTTATTCTAAGATAAATCGCATGCCTAAATTGCACCTAAATAGGACTATCTACATTTGCACCTCGCAGATTTATTCCTGCCGTCTGCTTCAAAGCCTGCTGGTATGGATTTTCCTCATTGTAATACTTAATCTGTGTCCGCGTCACGCCGCCAGACACATATGTCCGTCCACATTCAGGACAGATGTCCATATGAATACTCACAGAGGCAGAAACCACCTTACCATTGTCTGTGGCTGCCTTGTTATAAGCATTTGACACATGCTGTCCCTCGTGGGCACGAACCGCTCCGCCGGCTGCCTCCGGCGATATATGGGCAGCACTTTTGAAGGATACATTTGCTTCATCGGAACCATCTACATATTTTCTGTTTTTACAGGTCTGGCAGACTTTTTCACCGTTTTGGGTGCCATCATCGCCTATGCCGATTTTGCCGGAATTTTCATCAGCTGCCATGCCGTTGGTATTTACAGCATTATCACAGCCTGTGTTTGTATAGCCAGTATTTACATTAGCCATATCTCCATAATATCCACCGATTCCAATATTCATAGAACAGCCCTCCTTCTGTTATTATAACTTCTTTTATCATTTACATTTTTATTATTTGCACTACTTCATCCTGCTCAACACCTTGCTCAAAGGCTGAAAAAGCACAAGACATATGACAAAATTTGCCACACAGTGCACAATATCAAATGGGATTCCCGATACCCACCATGCAAAAGCTGCCTTAGGTCCGCTTAATACAATGTATGGGATTGAGCACAGGGCTCCAAAAGCAAGCCCGAAGCCTCCCGACACAATCGCCCACACAAAGACTGATTCCTGTTTTCTAAACAAATATGTGATAAGCACTAGCAAAGGCCATACATACAGGTACATAATCCACCACAAGCCAAATCCATATATACAGCCTTCTAAAAGGATGAATGTCGGTATTACAAGCAGGATTTTTCTGCCAAAATACAAGGTATACAGGATGATAAGCAGGCTCACCAGCTCCACATTGGGTATGAAAGCCAGTGCATTTTTTGCCACCTCAATTATGGCTATCATCATGCCCGTTATGGCTATATCCTTTGCTGTGATTTTTAACCTACTCTTCATATACAGTGTAAACCAGTCCGTACACGTCTCCGTCTGCAACCGGCTGCTGGTCTGCGCTGTAGTTGCCATACTCACCGTTTACATAGATTGACCAGTAGGCTCCATCCACTGCATAATCCGCAGTGAGTCCGTTGACAGTATCGATATAAAGACCATAGTCTCCATCTGCGCCCTCGACAGTCAAATCATCAATCTCAGCAAAGACCTCACCCAGATATTCTGCGTCAGTCTTTGTCTCATATGTTGTGATTTTACCCTCGTTGTCCGTGACCTCGATTGTGACGGCTTTTGAGCCCTGATTTGCCTTTGGTTTGACTATTGCATAAACAACTGCAAAAATCACAATAATTGCAGCAAGTACTGTAATTGCTATGGCTATCTTCTTGTTTGATTTCTTTGTATTACTTGTTATCTGTGTCACTGGTTCTCCTTAATTTTCCTATTAATTTTCTTATTCCCCTGATTTCACATATGAGATTTCCTCATATGGAACCTCAATCTTTAGAAGCTCTTCTATTGTGTGCTTCTCGTCCTTGCTAAGCTCACCCTTATAATGTACAAAAACAACCAGTCTCTGTACTTCTTCCTCTTCCTTATCATCCCAGGTGTCCAGATAGCCTACATCCAGACTTTCAAACTGTGGACATATGATGTCAAGCTCCTTGCTGAGTCTGCCCACATCATAAAACTGGGCATCATGCTCATATACTGCTGTGCTTTTCTGCATTTCCCTTCGCACCATTACCCCTGCCAAAATAATACTTGGAATAATAAAAATCACTGTGCCCACTGTCACCCTTCTCATAAGCTTGCGCCTAAGTTCCGGGCTGAGCTTGATTTTTGCAGGAATTTTCATAATAAGGAGCATTATTGTGCTTGTAAGAGCAATAAAATAAGTATTAATGAGGAACAAATACATAGCTCCCAGAAAATAGTGCAGCGACCCCACCGCCAGACCATATCCGGCTGTACAGAGTGGCGGCATAAGTGCTGTAGCGATTGCCACACCCGGTATCACGTTTGACTTTTCCTTACGGGTAGTTCCAATAATTCCTGCCAGTCCACCGAAGCAGGCGATTAACACATCCCATATCGTAGGGGTTGTCCTTGCCAGAAGCTCAGAGGTTGCAGTTGTAATAGGGCTTATTGAAAAATACAGGGTAGATGTCACAAGACACACTATAACCTCAAAAGTAAGCCCCAAAAAGGAGTTCCTGATTTGTCTCAAATCTCCGGTTGCAAATCCATAGCCCATAGCCATGATGCAGCCCATAAGCGGTGATATGAGCATTGCACCTATAATTACCGCTGTCGAATTCATATTTAATCCAATCGACGCGATAAAAATTGCAAGCACAAGGATTACAAGGTTTGTACCTCTCACTTCCCCTGCACTTAATATTCTCCCCTCAATCTCCTCATATGATGCAGTATCTCCATGAATACTGAAGGCTCTTTTTAATACATCCCTTGATTTTAGTCGTTCCATTTCATTTCTCCTAGGTTCATCTGTCTGATATACTCGTCAGAAAAATTTTTATCTGATGACAACTCTATATATTTCATGCTTTTTGCAATTTCGTCAAGTCTTTTCTCTGCATTGGGGTTTGTTGCAGCAATCATTGCCCCTCCTGCTGCTGCATTACCTATTGCCACAGTCCTGTCTACCAGCTCTGCCGGTATCATGCCAATCCCTGCTGCACTGTGCTTATCCAGCACGCTTCCAAAGCCGCCTGCAATAAAGACCTGACCTATGTCATCACATTTTAAGCCACGCGCACGCATGAGCACAGCAATTCCTGCTGCCACAGCCCCCTTTGCGAGCTGCAGCTTCCTTATATCATCCTGGGTGATATAGACCTCATCCGTCAGGAAAATACAATCATTTTCCTCCTCGTCATCCCCCAGATATCTGTGATACTTGTAAGACACCTGGCGATGGGTCTTTATCCTGCCGGTTTCATCAATAAGCCCCAGACTGAGAAATACACAGAGTGCGTCAATCAGACCAGAGCCACATATGCCTTTTGCCGTGGCTGTCTGTCCTTTTTCCCGGTCTGCTCCGATGACCTCCACCTGTATCTGGTCATTCTCTATCCATACTCTTGAAATGGCACCTGATACGGCAGACATTCCAAGCTCGATTTCGGCACCCTCAAAGGCCGGTCCTGCTGCTGTGGCACAGCATGTATAATCATTTGATTTTCCTAAGACCATTTCGCCGTTTGTACCGATATCCAAGATAAGCATTTCCTTTTCACGCTGTACTAATTTGCCTGTATCTTGTTTATCATGTTCTAATCTATTCTGTTGCAGCTCATTTGCGGTTAATATATCCTGCCCTGTCGTGTCAGATTTAGACACTCCGGTATTTTGTATACAAGCTGTGGTTTTATACATATCAATATACAGCATATCCGATGTGATGTCTCCACCCACATATCCAGATACAGCCGGCATAATATATATATCATCCACATTCGCAAATCCCAGCTCTCCGCCCCTATAATTACGCCCAAAATACTCCTGTGGCATAAAAGGAGCCCTGCCTATGGATTCCGGCGAAAGCCCTGTAAAAAGATGGCACATAACAGTATTTCCAGCTATGACAAGCTTGCGGATCCGCCCATTCTCCCTGCCACACCGGCTCAGACATTCATTTATCATCTGCTGTATCTGTCCCGTGATTGCCGCCCTCATCTCTTCAAGCTTATCGCTCTTTGCAGCTTCTATTCTGGAAAGCACGTCCGCCCCATAGCTTCTCTGGATATTGGGATAAGCGGTGGTGACAAGTGCCCTCCCTGTTTTCAGGCTCAGGAGGTGGCAGGCTACAGTGGTAGTTCCAATATCACAGGCTGTGGCGAGTTCTTCCTGCCCATTATCACAGGCTTCCTGCGCATTCTCTGTCATTTTTCCACTGACTGTTGCGGGATTTATAACAGTATCCACGATTGCCATGTCATTTTCACTGTATTGGTCCGGAAGGATTATGGTCATGCCCTCCTCATATTCTGTCTGACAAGCCAGAACCTGCCGCCTTGTTATTTCTGTCCCAATTTTATCATTTTTTCCATTTTTGTCATTGACAATTGTGACCCTGCACTTTCCGCAGGTTCCCTTTCCTCCACAGGGTGAAGGGATATTGCCTATATTTTTACTTCTCAGGTATTCAAGTATATTCATAATTTATATTTGTCGGTTCCTTCTGTCCAAACTCTGCTATCTTGGTATAACTATGCAGTCATATCGTATAGCCTTGCCATTTATGGAATAGCTCGGCTTTATGTCTGCCAGATATGGTCCCTTCAAAGGACGCTTTATCACAACTCTTCTCGGCTTCATATTCAGGGCCGCAGCAAGCAGGTCTCTTTCGTCTGTGCAGGGCTTCTCTAACTGCTGCAAAAGCTGAAATTTACGCTTTACCAGGGCACTCTTCTGTCTTGCTGGGAACATGGGGTCTAAAAGCACCACATCCGGCTCTATGCCAAGTCCTGCCATAAGCTCTATGCTGTTTCCCTCAGCAAAATGCATCCGCGCCACAGCCTCCTTTAACTCCGATATACCCGCTGCCCGTCTCAAGGCATCCTTTAGCAAAGCCGCAATTGCGTGGTCATACTCAAACAAATAGACCTCAAAGCCCGCAGCTGCCAGAATCATTGAGTCTTCACCCATCCCCGCTGTTGCATCTATAAGCACCGGATGCCCAACTCCCTTTATCTTTGATGCCTTGACCAGAAACTCCCTCTGTAGATTTGAAGTTTTAAGTCTTGGCATAAGGCTCGTAAAATCACCCTTTAACCGCAGTCTGCCATCTGTAAGTGTCAGGCAGCCCTCCTCATCTATGAGAAACAGCTCCTCGCCAAGCTTCTCTACTATCTTTGTTTCATCTATATTCATTAAATATCCTCTGCTTGTCATAAAATTATAGTTCAAACTGCTTTATAGCGTCAAAATCCACATCATCTATAAGCTTTTCCAATTTCTGTACGGCCTGTGCCTCCTCATCAGAAAGTGGCATATCCTTGATTGAATTCAGGATTTTTTCGGCTGTTGGAATATCGTACTCTGCTGTAGCAGACTTTATTTTCTCTACATATTGAGCCAAACTCATATCCCATTTAGCAGCACCTGTCTCACCGCTCTGCTTTTTATCAGCAATAGCTTTTTCTATATCATTCAGCAGACCTGAAAACCTGTCCTCAAAACTATCCTGGTTTGCCATGATGTAAGCCATATCATTGTTTCGTCCCGCCATCTCAAGTTCTTTCGCAGCATCTCCACAATCCTTTGCTCCGATATTGTAGCACATACCTTTTATGGCATGAATCTCAATCACATATTCTTTAACATCCCTGCTGATTTTTTCCCGCATTGTATTTAGATACTTTCTGCCAGTCTCCACAACCAGAGACAATATATCTATATAATCATTCACCTGCCCTCCACAATGGACAAGTCCTGCCGTAACATCCATTCCATCTATGCCTTTTATAGCATTAATTTTGTCTCCATATATGCGGTTTTGTTCCTGGTTCAAATCCCCTGTATTACTTACCCCAGTATTTGAGTTGTCAACCCTTGAAATCTTATATTCAGGGATAAATGTACACAAAATCTTTTCCAGGTGTTCAAATTCTATAGGTTTTTTGACATACTCATCAAAGCCCTCCTCCATGAGTTCTTCCCTGGCTCCCTTTACCGCATTCGCAGTAAGTGCGATAATCTTTCCCTCTCCACCACTTGCATAATGGTCTGAAAGCTTTCGGATTTCCTTCATCGTCTGAATTCCATCCATCTCTGGCATCATCTGATCCATGATTACAATGTCAAACTTCTGCTTCCTGCACAGTTCAATCGCTTTTGCTCCGCTTTCAACTGTAGTCACATCCAAACCATAACACTCGAGGCTTTTTCTGATAACCTTGAGGTTGACAACGTTATCATCCACAACCAGCACGTTGGTGTCTGATATATACAAATCGCCTATGTTTGATTTCAGGAAGGAATGGGTATTAAAGTCAAGCTCTCCTATCGGCTCATCATCAACCAGCTTCTGAGGGATTTTTATTGTGAAGACAGAGCCCTCTCCAAACTTGCTGTCCACATCAATGCTGCCCTGCATAAGGTTAACATAGCCCTTAACTATGGAAAGACCCAGACCGGTGCCCTCTATGCCCTTATGCAGCTTTTTATTTACCTGTTCAAAGGCATCAAAAATAAGAGACTTGTCCTCTTCCTTTATGCCTCTGCCCGAATCAGCTACCTTAAATACTATATTTATCTGTGAATCATCATCAGATATATCCCTGCCCACAATCAGCTTTATATATCCGGTGTCAGTGTATTTTACCGCATTGTTGAGGACATTTATAAGGATTTCCTGAATTCTGGTATCGTCTCCGTATACCCTGCATGGAATCTGAGGGTCACACTCAATGTCAAATCTCAGGCTTTTATTATCTGCCAGCGGTAAAATCTGGACTATTACATTTTGCAGCATTTCCTTGAAATTATACTCCCCCGGCACAAGCTCCATCTTGCCCGACTCAATCTTTGATATATCAAGTATGTCGTTTATTATGGCTAAAAGTCCATATGAGGAATTCCTGATGTCTGTCACATAGTCCAGAAGCTCCTGCCTGTCCATGTCCTGTTTTAAAATAATCTCAGAAAAACCTACAATGGCATTCATAGGTGTTCTGATTTCGTGGGACATATTGGCAAGGAAGGTGCTCTTTGCCTGATTAGATATGTCCGCGTTCTCTCTGGCCTCTTTCAGCTCATTTATGTATTTTACACGCTCCGACATATCCTTAATCATGGCGATATAGCCTATCACATCACCATACTTGTCCTTTATGGCACTGATTGACAGATTGCATGGTGCATTGTCTGATTTCTTGGTGCATTCTACACTTATGGAATTGTTGCCTTCAATAACCCCATTGTCAAAGTCAACATCAAAAAAATCTGTCACCTTCTGATTGTTATACTCGTTTGGGTCTGTGTTTATGCCCAGATATACATTTGCTGCCTCATTGGATATATGCAGTCTGTGCTTCTTGTCAAAAACAACCACCGGCACAGCCAGTGAGCGGTAGATGTATTCTGACATATTTGATACATTAAGCTCATTTCTCTTTATCCTAATCATTGCGTAATACAGGATGATAATTCCCCAGAACTGGGTTACGTTGCTGCCCGGCAGGGCTGGAAATCCAAGGGCAGGGAATATCATATCTAGCACTGTACCAAGCCAGATCAAAGCTGTAATAATAAGGAAATATTTTCCAAATGCCTTTACTCTCCTGAGCTTTGAAAAACAAATCATGTGTATTATGACCGCCACAATATTTGCTGATACCAGTATAAAATACCATGTATACAATTTGTTTACGATTCCCGGTGCAAACTTATAGGTCATGCCAAACTCAGACATGAAATAGTCTGTGTGGCTTGGGACTATGGAAAGCGCATAAATCGGCCAGCCACAGTTTGATATTACATTTAGAAGATGTCTGATGGGTTTTCTAATCTCTGAGATTCTGCAAATGATTCCCTGCACAGAAACCATATACAAAAATGTGCCAAACACCGCAAAGCTGCGCCAGAAGTGGGCAGGCTCTGTCTCAGTCTGTATGAAAAACATTCCGAATCCAAAGCTCCATATCATACTGGCTATTGACACTATGCCAAACAGATAGTCCTCTGCCTGTCTTCTGTCTTTTCTTGACATTCCTGATACAAGTATCACCATGGTGCATATGCTGTTGAATATCAGTAAAATTGAAAATAGGTATTTCATGTTGTTTTCCTTATCCTGGGTAAGTGATATATTCTGCTTCGACGTGCTCAGCCAGGAAAACTTTGCTTTCTTGGCTGTACGGGCATTAGCCCTATCAGAAAAGACAAACATGATTGCTCCTGCGCTAGCGCATCGCACTCATGCTTATCTTTTCTGGCACTTCTCATTGCTACGCTCATTATATCACCTTAAGATTACCGCATAAAGAAAAAAAGCCCAATTGCTTGGACTTTTTAGGAGAAGGTATTTTTACTATGGGGATAGTAAAATTTATATAATGTATTGGGGGGTTTTTACAGTGATTATAATATCATGCTTGTCCCAATAAGTGTGTACAAACTTTACAATTTTATCAGCTTGTTTTTGTGCATTTTCACAATATGCTCTGTAAATTTACAAAAGCTCGGCAAATAAACGCATGAGAAGCTGTCCGAATCTAAGGGTTGCACCTCTTCCGTCCTTATATTTCTGTGTCACTTCCCTGCACTCTGTAAATGTCTTTTCAAAATCAGCCCTTACCTCCGCTACTGTATCACATTCTGCGAAAAAGCATCCATTTTCAAAATGGTGGTACAGGCTCCTGTAATCCAGATTGATAGTTCCACAGGTTGCCATACAGTCGTCAGCTATGCTTACCTTGGCATGGCAGAAGCCCGGCGTCCACTCATATACTCTGACTCCATCCTTTACCAGACCATGATAAAAGGAGCGGGTTACGCTGTACACAAGCTTCTTATCAGGGATGCCCGGTGTTATGATCCGCACATCCACACCTCTTTTTGCTGCAAGAGACATGGCATGTGCCATCTCATCCGTTATTATCAGGTATGGTGTCATAAACCAGCAGTACCGCTCTGCCTTATTTATTATGCTTATATATACAGACTCTCCAACCTGCTCTCCGTCCAACGGACTATCTGCATAGGGCTGCACATATCCGTCTGTCTTTGCAGTGTAATCTGTATCTATCAGATATTTGTCAAAGCTATTATCGTCAATATCCTTGCTCTTTATGGCATTCCACATCTCAAGGAAGGTCACGGTCAATGATTTTACCGCATCACCCTCAAGCCTGATTCCGGCATCCTTCCACCTCCCATAGGGATTTGTCACATTGAAATACTCGTTCGCCAGATTATATCCGCCTGTGTATCCGACTTTTCCGTCAATAACAGTTATTTTTCTGTGATCCCTGTTATTTAAAAAGAAATTGAGCACTGGAATAACCGGGTTAAATACGCGGCAGTTTATGCCAGACTTCTTGAGTTTTTTCACAAAATCCATATTTACAAAGCCGATTGAGCCCATATCATCATAGAATACCCTGACCTCAACACCAGCCCGCACTCTCTCCTCAAGCACCTGCTGTATCCGGCCCCAGCTCTCCTTGTCCTCTATGGCATGGTATTCCATAAATATAAATTTTTGAGCCTTGGAGATATCCTCAAGCTGGGCTTCCAGTGCCTTGGCTGCATCATCATAGTATCTGAGGTCTGTATTTTTGTATAAAGGATAAAAAGAATATTTCTTAATGTAATATGCAATATTTGCAGCCCTTGAGTTGATCTCCCTAAGCTTATCAAGCTTATCCTCGTTCACCGGCAGCATAGGGAGCAGCTTCCTGTCTATATCATCATAGCGCTCACGCATTTTCCTGGTCACACCATTCATTCCTACGAGAAGATAGAGTGTAACACCAACCACCGGTACCGTCAGAATCAGGATAATCCAGGGCATCTTCATGGCAGAGGTCTTGTACTGGCTGTAAATTCCCAGAACAAGTATTACCGCCAGAAAATGAACAATCCAGGTTACCACCTCTCCGTAGCCATACAGCTTGTTCATTACAATAAAGATAAAGATAAGCTCAAGCAAAATCGAAATGCCACAGGACACCATTCTCTTTACACTGTTTTTAGTTTTTGCCTTTCCTTCGTATGTCTTTATTCTCAATATGCTCTCCTTCTGACAGTTTGTCTTGTATGCTTCAGTATACATAAAACCTGCCACTGGCAGTTTTCCCAGCATACCTTAGTATCAACAAGACTCCGAATTTCTTCGGAGTCTTGAGTGCCTTTTGTTACTTTATTTTACTTCGCAGCTTTTGTGTTTTTCTTGGCTGCTGTGCTCTTTGCTGCTTTCTTTGTGGCTGTTGTCCTACTGCCTGCAGCTGCCTTAGCTTCTGTTGTCTTGCTTGAAGCTTTTTTAGCTGTGGTCTTCTTCACAGTAGTCTTTTTCTCTGCCGACTTCTTTGCCGGAGCCTTTGATGTCTCCTTTGCCTCAATAGTCTTCCCCGGGGCTTCCTTTACAGCAATCTTTTTCAACAACAATGCAGCTCCAAGGTCTCCCTCTATCTGCACCTTATTATCATTATAGGCCTCGTCAATTCCAAGCTTGCCATCCAGCATCTCAATTAAGGTGTCCGAATTAACTGTGACAATCGCATTTCTGTCATAGTATTCATATGGCTGAACATCAACCTTACCATCTGAAACCTCAATATAAAATGCGCCTTCACCCTCGCCTCTGACATTAAACTGAACTGCAAGATGACCTGTAACTTCTGTTGCATCCGCCTTTGCGTACACAATCAATGCTTTTCCAACTATCTCTTCGTAAGTCATTTTTTACCCTGTCCTTTCATGACTGGTTCATATGTTACTATAATAATAGCCTTTTCACTGGTTTAATGCAAATACTTTTTACATTTGAGAATATAATGTTAAAAACTTATCCGAGGCGGAATTTTTGCATATTTAAGCATTAAAGCACACCTCGCCTATGTGCTTTATGATATTCTGTACTTCTTCCTCTGTAAGTTCTTCCATCCACTCATTTTCTTCTTTCCCATCCGCAGGGATACCTACTTTCCTGACGATTATCTCCCCAAACTTATCATCCCATGTGGCACCAATCTCAAGCTCATAGTAATACTTGTCCCTGGTCTCTTCCATAGTATAGTAAAAGTCCGGTGTGGTGGTCATATCCCTGTTTTCCCACTCTGGTATAAAGATGTGGTTTTCTTCGCTTCTGTAGCTTAATTCAAATTCCATGGGGGCTCCTTTATGTTGTAGTCTGCGTTTGTGCTGCTGCCTGTCTTGGACTTTTTTATGATTTTTAAGCAATTTAAGTCCACAAAAATGAGAAATTTGGATTTTTCATAAGCAATTTTCATTTTTATTTTCTAAAGTTTTAAAGAAAAACAATCTTTCAGCTTATTTTAGTATCTAAAACTGCCATTTCCACTTAAAAAATCCAAAAATGCAAGAATCACTGAAATTCTTTGCTAACTATATTACCATAACTGCTCCTTATGTGCTATCATCATACGTAAGATTTGTATTATTCAGAGGAGGATTTGCATGAGCGTCCAGGATACACTTGATTTACTATATAAAAAGGCAAAGGAAGATGACTCCCTTCGCCAAAAACTCCTGTCCACAAGAGGTCAGGATAATTATGTCAAAAAATTCTGCCAGATTAGCACTGAGGCTGGCTGCCCAATAAGTGCCTTTGACCTCATCATGGCTGGTGAAGAATCCTATGCAGCCATGAGACGAAGCACCAATGGTGGCGGTGAAAACTCACCACTGCTGCAGGGTGAGGATGACTTGTATGAAATGTTTTTGATTGAGCTGGAGAGCTGATTTTATGCATGGGAAAGCTCCGGAAAATAAAGCTTCTCCTTCTCAATGCCTTTAAGCGGCTCTCCCAAATAAAACAGCCTGTAGTCATCGGCAGTTTCTCTTGCGTGTTTGGAAAGCTAAAATTTGTAGCTTCCCGCCTCAAGCACCTGTCTTCTTCCATCCGGCAGGACAACTTCAACCCTCGTATTTGATGGAATCTCAATCTCATATGAAATCTCATCTCCATCATATTTCCAGCCACTTACAACTTTACCCCATGGAGACTGATATTCAGCTCTTGCATAACCAAGTGCTTTATCTGGATGTGGACAAATTTTAACTTTTTTATCTGAAAACCGAATTCCACATACACTATCTATTATCCATCCACAAATTGCCCCATATGAGTAGTGGTTCAGAGAAGCTTTCACCTTTCCCTTTTCGTTTATGCCATCCCATGTCTCCCAGATGGTTGTTGCTCCTTTTTTCACTTCATACAGCCAGCTTGGTCTGGTGTCCTGCAGCAACAGCTTATAGGCTGTAGCTACATATCCATTATCGCACAATACCCTTGTGAGATTAGGGGTTGACAAAAATCCTGTATTCAGATGACAGCCACATTTTTTTACAAGCTCATCCAAATCCTTTGCTGCCTGCTTCGCCTCGTCTCCTTCTAAAAGACCAAAAGCAAGTGCCCTCACATAGTCAGCCTGTCTTTCTGAAATAATTCTGCCATCTTCTGTTGCTATAAATCTCCATGCTTTCTGCGCCAGCTCTGCTGTTTTGTTGTAGTGTAAGGCATCTTCCTTTTTCCCCAGAATGCTTGCGATTTCTGCCAGCATCTGTCCTGAATGTGCAAAAAAAGCTGTAGCCACCTTGCCCTGCGGTGTGCGCATGGCTGAAGTGCTTTCCACATCCGGCTCACACCACTCACCATAGTCAATGCCTGTTTCAATCGTGTATTTGCGGTATGGATTTCTTTTAAATCTCTTTACAGGATTCATAGGGGATTTTCTGGCACGGGATTCAAGAAAAGCATACCATTTTTTCATCATCTCGTAGTTTTCCTCTAAAATCCTCACATCCCCAGTTCTCTTGTACATCTCATATGGGACGATGATACAGGCATCCCCCCAGCCCACTGAGCCGGCAAGAAGTCCTGAGAAAAATGATGGATTGTTGTTTCTAGGAGCTATGTTTGCAATTTTTCCGTCATCAAACTGTGCTGCCCTGCACTCTGCCAGCCATTTTCGCATAACAGGATAAGCATCCATCAGATACAAGCCTGTGTGGGCAAAAACACCCATGTCCCCTGTCCATGCAGCCCTTTCCCTGGTCGGACAATCGGTAGGAACATCACAAAAATTGGATTTCTGACTCCAGATACTGTTTTGCACAAGCTGGTTCACATCTGAATTTCCACACTTAAAGCTGGTCAGCGTCTCCATCTCTGAGTACACAGCTATAGCCGTAAAGACAGCATCTGACAGGTCAATGGCTGTCTCAAGCTTCGCATACCTAAAGCCCCATATAGAAAATTTTGTCTTGTAGTGGTTCTCTCCCTCTGCACAGATATAGACAAGCTGCTGCCTTGTTCCGCCTTCCTTGTGTCGTTTTCTGTCCTGAAAATTTTCCTGAGTGAAATTGCCATTTTCATCTAAAGTCTCACCATGGGTCAGAACAATGGTATCCCCATCATGTGCATTGATTGTAAACTCCACATAGCCAGCCAGGTTCTGTCCAAAATCAATAACTGTCTCGCCATTTGGAGTGGTGATTATTTTTCCATTAAACCGCTCCATCTCGCAGACTGGCAGACAGTCAGAGCATATGAGATTATCATAGGAAAAATCCTCGACCTTCACCTCATGCCAGTCTGACAGCTCAGTCAGTCTTGCATCAACGATTTCTCCCTGCTGCATATCATTTTCACGAATAGCACCATTCTGGGACGCTTCCCATTTATCATCTGAGACGCACACCGCCTGACCATCGACTTCAAGCTGGAAAAGAAGGGCTATGTCCTCTCCATAGATATTCCTGTCTCCATCCACACCGGAAACACTCCTGTACCAGCCATCACCAAGTATTACCTGTATGTCATTCTTTCCCTCACGCAAAAGATCTGATACATCATAGGTCTGATATGCCAGTCTCTTGTCATAATTGTAGCTGCCAGGTGCAAGGACAAAATCACCCACCCTTTTGCCATTAATCCATGTCTCATACAAACCATGGGCGGTTACATACAGTCTGGCATTTTTATTAAGGCTGTCCTTATCACAGTCAAAAACAGTCCTCAGATAGCTGGCAGGCTGATGTGCCTCTTTATTATGCGTCTCGTTATTGTTTGCTCCATCATCAGATTTTATCTCTGGGTTTATCCATTTTGCCGTCCAGTTAGATATCTCTAACAAGCCCATTTCAAAAAAAGCCTGCTCACTCCACTCACCAGCTATATCATTTTCATCCCAGAGACGTATCTTCCATGATACCCGCTGTCTGCTGAATGTCGCAATCGGGCAGATGGTGTGCATATTTGCGGAGCTTACTTTGCCACTGCCCCATAACTCTTTGCCTGTATATGCGTCTGTGGCTGTGATTTCGTATGCAGACTGGATTTTTCCGTCAGTGCAGTTCCATGACAAGTATGGATTTTTTATATCAATTCCCATGGGATTTGCCATGTGTTCTGTTCTCAAATTTATTGCTCGCATATCTTTTCCTCATACATAATTTTCATGCGTATTTTCCTAGTTAATTAAAAAGGTACTTCAAAACAGTAAATTGGATATTATGCCTTGACATGTTCATTCATAAATTCCGCCGACACCTCAAAGGACCTGACTGGCGAATTATCAATCCAATTCTTATGACTCTCCAGTACCACAGCTTCCACACCCACAGACAAAGCCTGCTGGCAGAGAGCCTCAAGATTCATATTTCCATACCCCAGCTCGCAGCTATCCGACTTTAAAATAGGTGTCATCATAGGCTTAGTGAGCTTAGTTCCTCTGTCATTGATGTGGTAGAGCTTCATTCTGTCTCCAAGCATTTTCATGACATCAAGGGCGCATACACCAGCCTCTGTAGGCCAGTAAGAATCAAACTCAAATCCTACATACTCAGGGTCTGTGTTTCCCAAAATATACTCATAGGCATTTATCCTGCCATCCACCTTTTGAAATTCATAATTGTGGTTATGGTACAAGAGCTTTATTCCCTCTGCCTTAAGGTTTTTTCCAGCCTGATTGAGTCTCCTGCACAGGTCATCAACCTGCTTTATATCACGATAATCAAAACGATACATGCCTGTGATTACAAGGTTTGAAGTATTGTATTTGTGAGCCTCATTAACAGTCTCTGAGAGGTCTCTTTCTATGCCGCCTAAGTCCTTATGGAGACTTACAACAGAAAGTCCTGCTTCCTTTACCAGCTTAGCCCAGTCAAGCTTGCCGCCATTTCCCGTAGGCATGCCCGCAGCCTTTGTGAGCATGCGCACCATAAATGGAGTTGGATTTACCATAAAACTGTTCAGCTCTATTCCGTTATATCCAGCCTTTACCATTGCCTGTAATGTCTCTTCTGCCTTTGCCTCGCTGCCTGTAACTGTTCCAAGCATAATCTGTTGTACTGCCTTGATTGCCATGTATTTTCTCCTTGTATTTCTTATTACGTTTCAGTGTTTGTTCTTTTGACCCTGTACATTACTTAAAGTCTTCTACAAATTGAATTTGCCCTTCAGTAATTCCATTTTCATTAAAGGAATCAACCCTTACATAGTAGGATTCACCTTCCACAAGAGCTCCTATTCTCTTCCTGCTGTCATATGTAAGATAGCTATGATAGAGCTTATCCGGCTTTAATCCCCAGAGGATATTATAGCCGGTGGTGCCATCTGACACATTTTTATCCGATGGCTCAATCTCAATCTCCATGTCTATCTCAGAGCTTCTTACAGCCTTATATGCTGCCTGCTCTGGCAGATTTCCCCTGCCTTTTCCAAACACTCTCAGTCCACTGATACATGGATTTTGGTCGTAAGGCACCTTCATATCTGAAATCCTTATATAGCGGAGCTCTATGCCATTTTCGTATAGCAGAAAATCATGGCTTAGGTCTGTATCTGCCTGAGTCTTGTCCTCTAATACAAAGAATTTCTCGCCATCCACAGAGCCTTCCAGAAGGTACTGGGTCACAGTCTCAGCTTCCTCTATATATCTCGCCTGAGTTGTTCCCCTAATTTTGCCCGGAACTGGAATCCTTATGTCATCATCTGCAAAATTAATCTGAACAGCACGGACATCCATGGCTTTTCCTAAGTCCATCATAAGCCACTCGTCCCTGCCTGTGGATGCGGCCTGCCACCAGTTCTGGACGTTTTCATTTGCGGCAAGTTCTGGATTTTTGCCATCTGTATAGGATGAGGCTGTCATTTTCTTATTATATGAAAGTAACATCCAGTCCGGATTTGCCCAGATATCCTGCCCATTATTGTCCGACAGGCTGATTGGCCAGTCTCCATACCTCTGATTACAGCACAACTCTCCCTCCTCGTCATACGCAGCCTTCCAGATACCCACTCTTCGCTCAAAATCGTGGCTGACACTGATTCTCATTGTGGCTGCATGCCAGAAATTGCCCTTATAGTCTTCCATTGTAGAGCCATGACCGGCTCCCGGCATAAATCCGCCCGGATGATATGAATACGGGTTATTTTTTGCCAGCGTAAATGGTCCAAGTGGTTTGTCTGACACGTATACTCCATCTCCATATGTGTTGTACTGTGTTCCGGCAAATGCATACTGCAAATAGTATCTGCCCTCATGCTTATCCATCCATGCCCCCTCTATGTAAGGCTTGTCTGTAAACATCCCCCTAATCATTGGAATATACATGGCTGGAATCTGCTCTACTGGTGTGCCCTGCAATTTCATAAAATTTTCAAAACAGGCATCCACCTCTTCCTCAGAACGAGGCAGCTTGCTGTTGTCATCACCAATTCGCTCATAACCATGCTTATAAGGATTGGCAGATATAAGTTCTTTCCGCTCACCCTTGGGATTCATAGTCTCTGGGTCTAGCTCCACTCCCAGAAGAGGGGTATCATTTGAGCATCCCCAATAAAAATAAACTCTGCCATCATCATCCACAAAAAGGTTTGGATCCCAGTAATCAAAGGTTCCCTCTATCTTTTCGTAAGGTCCATTTAATATGTCCTTTGTGCGGTATCTGTCGCACTTTTCACCCTTTTTTGAGGCGCAGAAATATACATAATCACCCATCACACGCACATCCGGCGCATAATCATACAGCGGCAGTTCTGCCGGGAGCTTATGATTGTCCCACTTTGCCAAATCATCGGAAACCCACACTCCAAGCGTCATTGATGCAAATATGTAATATCTGCCCTTAAAGCTTATCATGGATGGGTCAGCCGCCTCACGACAGATGGCGATTCTGTTTCTTCTCTGGTCTGCGTTAAACTGATATCTGTAATTAATATTTACCGGATTACAATAATATTTCATATATTTTCATTCTCCAAACTTCTTATTTATAGAAGCATTAAGCACTGCCAATGACTTCTTGATATGTCTGCATATACATAAAACCTGCCACCGGCAGCTTTTATTGCATACTTTGGTATACATAGAACCAGCCACTGACAGATTCTATGTATCAAAATTACAACTGTCCCAGAAAAAAGAGACTTTCCTTAGGTATACGCTTCATGGTACTTCTGTCTACCGCAATAAGTCCAAACTTCATTGAAAATCCCTTCTGCCACTCAAAATTGTCCATCAACGACCAGTGACAGTAGCCTATAACCGGTATATTGTCAGCGATACATGCAGCTATGCCCTTTGTTGCCTCATCAATAAATGCAACTCTTCTGCTGTCATCCTCTGTGGCTATGCCGTTTTCTGTAACCATGATTGGCATGTCCTGACTGCCAGCCTTGTCAAACTCCTCATGGGTTTTCCTGATGACATGCTCCAATGCCTGCGGATAAAACTCATAGTCCATCTGGGTAGTCTCAGCCCCCTCAGGCACTGGGCAGATTCCATCTGCCCCGATAAGGCTTCTGGTATAGTTTTGAAGTCCGAAAAAGTCATCATCCTTGATGTAAGGCAGATAATGTGTGAATTCTTCCTCCCACTCATGCTCTGCAGCTTCTTCGCCACCATCCACAGCCTGTATATCGTGAAGAGACAGGGATAAGCCTATCTTAAGCTCTGGCTTAACCTTCTTCATGGCAGCCCTGGCTGCCTGATGGGCACGCATTACGAGAATGTCACCCTCTGGTGTTCTCGCACTGACAAAGTTTTCCGGCTTCCTGGTGCCAAAAACCCTTTTGTTTTCAAATCTCTGCCAGAACATGTTCTTAAGCATTTGGTTAAAATTCATGCCCACCTGAGCAGTGCCCTCCATGCTGTCAGACTTTTTATTATTCTTATTTTCCTTGCGCTTTGCCATCATCTGACGCTTATAGCGCTCTGCGATTGCTGCCACCTGAAGTCCCATGTTGGCTTCATTTATTGTGACTACATAGGACATCAAATCTCCCAGCTTTTCTGCCACATATCCACAATATCTGGCAAAATACCTGACTGTGTCCTCATTTTCCCATCCTCCCTTTTTGATTAACCATACAGGGGATGTGAAATGCATCATTGTGACAACTGGCTCTATTTTGTTGTTTTTACAACATTCAAGGACTTTTCTGTAATGCTCAATCTCTGCCTCATCAAATCTGCCCTCTTCCGGCTCTATACGCGCCCACTCGATTGAAAAACGATAGGTGTTAAGCCCTGCCTCTGCCATAAGACATATGTCTTCTTCATATCTGTTATAGTGGTCAACTGCATTGAGGGATGGCTCATTGAAGCTGGTGTGCTTCAAATGCTCCATTGCCCAGTAATCGCTGTGTATATTATTGCCCTCTACCTGATGCGCCGCTGTTGACGCGCCAATCATAAATTTATCTGGAAATCTGCTCATATATTTACCTCATTTCGATTATACATAAAACCTGCCACCGGCAGCTTTTATTGCATACTTTGGTATACATAAAACCTGCCACTTGCGGCTTTTATTGCATACTTTGGTATACATAGAACCTGCCACTTGCGGCTTTTATTGCACACTTTGGTATACAAATACACAGCCTTCCACCTGAAAAGCTGTGTACATATTTACTTTCTTCGAATCCGTCCCAGGGCTGCTACAAGCATCTTAGCCTGCTCTCCCTCAGCATCAATTCCGCCCTGTGCTAAAAGCTTCTTAAGCGGCTGTCTGGCAATCATAGCCATCATTGCCTTTGGTATTTTGACATTTTTGCCCATGCCGCCGGCTACTGAGTCCTGCATCTGCTTCATCATCTGCTCTAAAAGGGCTGCTCCCTCTGGTGTTGCCTGAATCTCTGCCATTGTGCTGTTTAGTGAGAGATACTCATCCTCTCCTGCTGCTGGCTCATCCTCTGTCTTTTCATCAAACCAGTTGCGTACCTTTGCAGCATCCATAAAATATGCCGGATTTGGCTCATCTACCTTTCTGATTGTCATCTCGTCGCTCAAAGCCTCATTATCAGGGCAGACCGCCTTTATCCTGTGCTCACCACTGATTGGCACTTCAAACTTAAAAACATGCTCGCCCTCCTGCTCACCGATAAATTTTCCATCTACATAGAGTGCGATTTTTTTCTGGTTAGAGTAGACCTTAATCTCTGTCACCGGCTCAATTCTGTCTGCATACCTTCTGCCACAGAGATGCACAAAGGCTTCGTCACTCCACCATGCCTTGTATATGTAAAAGGCGTCCTTTTTCTCTTTTCGGTCAAAGGTGATAAGTCCCTTATGATTTTTCCCAGGGTCTCCTGCCTCATCTCGTCCTGCTGCAGCAAATTCAAACATGTTCCATACATATGTGCCCCACAGATAAGGCCTTTTTGCAATCATTTCAAGCATATGCTCATGATAAACTGCCATATAGCTCTCTGTGTAATCTCCCTTTTCAGGCTTTGGCGACTGTAGGCTGATCACTGAATCTGCACCATACTCGGTGAGTCCGATTACTGTGTCCGGATGCTCCTTGTGGAACTGGTCGAAAAATGTATCATTGTCCTCCATCTCCCCCACATACCAGCCATAGTAGAGGTTGTAGCCCCTGATATCAGGCAGGCTCACAAGTGGGCTGTCTGTCTCAAGCATAAAGAGATTTGCCATTGCAGATACCCGGCTCTTATCCATTCTGTGAATTAAATCATTGAGGATTCTGTGATTTTCCAGCAAGTCCTCTGTCACCCCCTGCAGGGATATTTCATTAGAGATAGCCCAACAGATAATTGAAGCATGGTTATAATTCTGTGCAATCAGCTCCTTCATCTGGGAGATTGTGTTCTCGCGTCCCCCCTCCATATGCACTGTGATATATGGAATTTCTGCCCAGGCTATGATTCCTTTTTCATCACACAAATCGTAGAAATACTGGTCATGCTGATAATGGGCAAGTCTGATTGAGTTAGCTCCGACTGACAATATCAGCTCCATATCCTCATCATGCATCTCTTTGGTGAGGGCATTTCCCACACCCAGCCTGTCCTGATGGCGGGACACTCCCCTTAAAGGATAGCTCTCTCCATTGAGGAAAAATCCCTTGTCCGGGTCAAAGCTGTAGCTTCTGCACCCGAATTTTGCTGTCACATCATCTATTGCCTGTCCATCTTTTTTAAGCTCCGCTGTGGCCGTGTAAAGGAAAGGATCCTTTAAGCCCTGCCACAGGTGTGGGTTATCAAGGGTGATTGCTCCTGTAAAATGTCTGACTCTGGCAAGCTCACAATCATCATAAAGGGTCTGTACCTCATCAGTTGGGATGGCAAGCTCCAGGCTCTGCCTGTCTGACTCTCCACAAACAGATACCCTGACCTCATTTGCCTCACCGCATACATATGCGTCAAATCTCACCTCAGCACTGCCGTCCTCTTTCATTTCAGGTGTCACATAAAAGCCTTTTCCTCCATAATAGTCAAGGTCAAAATGGCTTTCCGCAACTGTAATAAGCTTCACATCCCTGTACAAACCGCCATAGAATGTAAAATCCGCTTTCTGTGGATATACATGGTCATTTGGTGAATTATCCACCTTAATTTGCAGCTCATTTGTATCCAGCAGCTCATTTGTCAGATTCACACGGTATGTAGAATAGCCTCCATCATGAGCTGCAAGCACCTTGCCATTCAGGCTTACCTCTGATGATGAGTTTGCCCCGTTTATCTCAAGATATAGCTCTTCTCCTGCATGAAGCTCTGGCTTAGCAAAGCTCTTGGTATATGTACACTCTCCCCTGTAATAATCAGACGCGCTCTGTCCGTCCACCGCATTCCATGTGTGTGGAAGAGTTACATTTTCTTTTTTCCCTTCTTTTTCAAAAACATAAT
>ERZ1034946.227-NODE-227-length-37965-cov-7.240069_pt1 | contig 37965 bp, 26 predicted proteins | sample MGYA00520591_ERZ1034946 | MGnify/ENA primary metagenome ERZ1034946 (study PRJEB33766, sample SAMN09781753) | gut metagenome | biome: gut microbiome | host: Homo sapiens | place: Madagascar | study: EMG produced TPA metagenomics assembly of the PRJNA485056 data set...
GAGTAGTTGCTATTAGTAGCAAATTAGTAGCAGAGCAAAAGAAAAAGTCTCGGAATCCGCTTGTTTAGCGGATTCCAAGACTTGTGGCTCTTATTCAAACTCTATCGTTCCTGGTGGTTTGCTTGTAATATCATACAGTACTCGATTCACATGATCCACTTCATTCACAATTCGGTTCATAACTTTTCCAAGCACTTCCCAAGGAATCTCTGCAGATTCCGCTGTCATAAAGTCCACCGTTGTAACCGCTCTAAGCGCAACTGCGTAATCGTATGTTCTCTCATCACCCATGCAGCCTACAGAGCGCATGTTTGTCAACGCTGCAAAGTATTGTCCGATATCTTTTGCCACGCCTGCTTTTTCCAGCTCCTCACGGTAGATTGCATCTGCATCTTGTACGATCTTCACTTTCTCCGCATTGACTTCTCCAATGATACGAACACCGAGTCCCGGTCCTGGGAATGGTTGTCTGAATACAAGGTATTCCGGAATTCCAAGTTCCAATCCGGCTTTGCGCACTTCGTCTTTGAAGAGATCGCGAAGTGGTTCGATGATCTCTTTGAAATCTACGTAGTCAGGAAGTCCACCTACGTTGTGGTGAGATTTGATGACTGCTGATTCACCGCCAAGTCCGCTCTCTACGATATCCGGATAAATCGTTCCCTGTACAAGGAAATCTACTGCTCCGATTTTTTTCGCCTCTTCTTCAAATACACGAATGAACTCTTCTCCGATGATTTTACGTTTTGCTTCCGGATCTTCCACGCCTTTTAATTTTGCATAAAAACGCTCCTGTGCATTGACGCGGATAAAGTTCAACTCGTAGTTTCCTTCCGGTCCGAAAATCGCCTCTACTTCATCTCCTTCGTTTTTGCGGAGAAGTCCGTGATCTACGAACACACAGGTAAGCTGTGAGCCGACTGCCTTTGAAAGCATAACTGCTGCCACAGAGGAATCCACACCACCAGACAGTGCGCAGAGCACTTTTCCGTCTCCTACTTTCTCGCGGATTGCTTTGATTGAGTTTTCCACGAAAGAATCCATCTTCCAGTCACCTGAGCAGCCACATACATTATATACGAAGTTAGAAAGCATCTTCTTTCCTTCCTGTGTGTGAAGTACTTCCGGATGGAATTGTGTTGCATATAATTTTTTCTCTACGTTCTGTACTGCTGCCACCGGACAGTCTGCCGTGTGCGCAATGATATCAAATTCCGGTGCTGCTTTTGAAATATAGTCGTTATGGCTCATCCAACAGATTGTCTTCTCGGAAATATCTGTAAACAATTGGGATGTTGTATCCACTGTCACTTCAATCTTTCCATACTCGCGAACCGGAGCCTTCTCTACTGTTCCACCCAATAGGTGCATCATCAGCTGGGAACCGTAACAGATTCCAAGCACCGGTATTCCAAGCTCGAACAATTCTTTGTCGTATGTCGGTGAATCTGCCTCATACGCACTGTTAGGTCCGCCTGTCAAAATGATTCCTTTTGGATTCATCGCTTTAATTTCTTCCAGATTTTTCTTGTAAGAATATATTTCGCAATATACATTACATTCTCTGACACGTCTTGCAATTAATTGATTGTATTGTCCCCCAAAGTCAAGGACGATGACCGTTTCGTTCTTCACAAAAATATCCTCCTACTTTTTAATGAATAGATTTATTATATAAGAGCTTTGTTTGATTTACAAGTCCTTATCGGTTAATTCTTTCTATACTGTACTTCTTCCCTGTCGTTTACCACTAAAACAGCATTCCAATGTGATATACCACAAACGCCATGATCCATGCGATTACGCATTGTCCGATGGCCATAGCCACCGCCCATTTCCCGCCAAGTTCACGTTTTACAGATGCGATTGCAGCAACGCACGGTGTATAAAGCAGACAGAATACTAAGAGTGCAGCTGCGCCGACTGTCGTCATGCTTCCCTGCAAAGTCACTGTGCTTCCAAACAACACCGTAAGCGATGAGACCACGCTTTCTTTAGCGAGAAATCCTGAGACCAACGCTGTCACAATTCTCCAGTCTCCAAATCCAACCGGAATAAAGATTGGAGCAAGTGCTCCTGCGACAAGAGCCAGAATACTATGTTGTGAATCGGATACCATGTTCAGCCCTGTATCAAAGTTCTGCAAAAACCATATGACGATCGTCGCAATGAATATAACCGTAAATGCTCTCTGCAAGAAGTCTTTTGCCTTATCCCATAACAAATGTCCCACATTCTTTGCTCCCGGCATACGATAGTTTGGAAGTTCCATGACGAACGGCACTGCCTCTCCTTTAAACGCTGTCTTTTTGAAAATCAGCGCCATAACGATTCCCATCACAATTCCAAACACGTACAGTGCAATCATCACCAAAGCTCCATGATCCGGGAAAAATGCTGCAGTAAAAAATGCATAGATTGGAAGCTTTGCCGTACAGCTCATAAACGGCGTCAGCAGAATCGTCATTTTACGGTCTCGCTCTGATGGCAATGTACGGCTCGCCATAACACCCGGGACCGTACACCCGAATCCAATCAGCATCGGCACAATACTTCTTCCGGAAAGACCAAGTTTTCGAAGTAATTTATCCATGATAAATGCCACACGTGCCATATATCCACTATCCTCCAGAATTGATAAGAAGAAAAAGAGTGTCACAATGATCGGCAGGAAGCTTAAGACTCCACCGACACCGCTAAAAATTCCGTCGATCACAAGAGAATGTACCACACTGTTGACATTTGCCGCCTGCATCGCCTTGTCCGCCAGATCTGTCAAAGCTGTGATTCCAGATTCTAAAAGCCCCTGTAAAAACGCGCCGATCACATTAAACGTGAGCCAGAACACAACTCCCATGATTCCGATAAATGCCGGAATTCCTGTATATTTCCCGGTCAGGAACTCATCTGCTTTTCTGCTTCTTACCCTCTCCTTGCTTTCCTTGGGTTTGATGACAGTCTCGCCGCAGATATCCTCGATATAATCAAAACGCATCTGGGCAACCGCGGCCGCACGGTCCATGCCGGTCTCTTCCTCTGTCTGTTTTGCAATTTCTTCCAAAACATGCTGCTCATTCGCTGTCAGCTTCAGCTGTTCCAAAATTTTCGTGTCACCTTCCATCACCTTGCTCGCCGCAAAGCGCACCGGAATCCTCACTTTTTCCGCATGATCTTCAATCAGATGCATGACCGCATGGATTCCTCTGTGGATACCTTCCTCCCGCTTACAAAAGTCGGTCTCCAAAGGCTGTTCCTGATATTTCGCCACATGAATTGCGTGCCGAACCAGTTCTTCGATTCCTTCTCCTTTTGCCGCTGAAATCGGGATAACCGGAACTCCCAGCTCTTCCTCCATCTCATTGACAAGTACAGATCCATCATTTTCCCGCAGCTCATCCATCATGTTCAAGGCGACAACCATTGGGATTCCCAGTTCTAAAAGCTGCATGGTCAGATAAAGATTTCGCTCGATATTCGTCGCATCTACAATATTGATGATTCCCTTTGGCTTTTCATGGATAACAAACTCTCTTGTCACAATCTCCTCGCTGCTATATGGAGACATAGAGTAAATTCCCGGCAAGTCTGTAATCAGTGTATTGTCATGTCCTTTGATTACGCCATCTTTTCGATCCACCGTCACACCCGGGAAATTTCCGACATGTTGTTTGGCGCCGGTCAACTGATTGAACAATGTGGTCTTTCCACAGTTTTGATTTCCTACAAGGGCAAATGTGAGTGTCTCACTGTCCGAAAGAGGATTTTCGTGATTTCTATCATGGAATTTTCCTCCCTCACCATATCCCGGATGATGTTTCTCTGGCTTTGCCACTTTCTTTTTCGAGGTTTTTGGCTTATGAGGCTCACTGGTCTCGATATTTTCTGCATCTGCTAATCGAATCGTCAGTTCATAACCGTGGATACGCAATTCCACCGGATCTCCCATCGGTGCATATTTTACGACAGTGACCTCCGTTCCCTGTATCAGCCCCATGTCCAAAAAATGCTGGCGCAGTGCGCCTGCCCCTCCCACACGAAGTATGGTTGCAGTGCTTCCTATTGATAATTCACTTAACTTCATTTGTTGCTCCCTCCTTATATTCCTTAGTCTTCTCTAACCTTCAATTGAAAACGGAAGCAATGACTTGTCCAGTCATTGCTTCACAGCTAATATTTTTAAGAACGCGAATTGCCTTTAAAATAGCAATAATCATTACTTCCGCGTCCGCAAAAATCACCTAAAATAAAGTCTTTATGTAATTAGCTCACTTGATCAACACTCCCTAGTTTACCATTTCTTTCAACATTTGCATAGTCCAGAGGTATATCCATTTATAGCAACTGCATAAAAAATAATTAGTGCAAAAAATTATTTGTGACTTTCCCACTCCCGTAAAAGCTCCCGAATGGTCTGCATGGACACGTCAAGTGATGCGATTTCATCTGCGCATCGTTTCAACTCACTTTTGATTACAGTCTCATGCTCTACACTTTTTTTATACTTCATCTGGTGCTCCAGCACAGCCCAAAAATCATGGGCAATTGTCCGAATCTGTATCTCGGCGGTAATCTGTTCCATTCCTTTTTCTGTAAACTTTACAATCAGATGAAGACTTCGGTAACCATTTGGTTTCGGATAGGCAATATAATCTTTACGTTCTATCACTTCCACATGATCTCTGTTGGAAATCCATTCTGCAACCCGATATACCTCTTCCCCGAAAGAACAGATCACCCGGATTCCGATAAGATCATGTATCTTTGTGAGTGCCGTATTACAATCCTCCTGCAGTCCTTTTTTCTTCAATTTTAGTATCAGGCTTTCCGGCGCTTTGATTCGAGAATTTATATAAAGAATCGGCTGAATCCCGTCCGCCGTCTTTTCCACCGGATATTGCGCAATCATATCTGACAGATATTGCTGCCCGTTTCGCAGCATCTGCAGTTTTTCACCATAATATTGTTCTAAGGTCAAAATACCACTCCTTTTTATCCGTTACTCCATACGTCGTCTGCCGCCTGCAAAATATGCAGCAGACAACCGACAGTCAATGCTGCAATCCCAAACTGCCATAAGCTTCGAGAAACTTTCCCGGGAATCTTCCACTGAAAATACCCCATCAGGAAAAATAACAATGCTCCGCCCACCAGAGGAATCATGAATGCGTATAACATATAATAGGAAAATACACTGTGACTGAACAATTCATAGACTGCTCCGAACAGAGCGCAGAACAGAGCTGCCGTAAAATATTGTAATCCTGTTTTAATAGCCGATGTAGACAATGTCACTCACGCTCCTCTCCTGAATACTTTTCCCATTTGTGGTCGGTTGATTGATGACCTCGCCGTTAAAGTACATTGTGGAAGATCCGCCGCCATCCAGATTATAAGCTGTTTTTACCCCGAGGGAATCCATAAATTCCGCCAGTTCTAAAAGTGACAATCCCTCACTTTCTTCTGTTCGCCCATCTGAAACTACAAACACATAATGTAAATCATCAATCATTCCAATCGCAGTCCTCGGATTGCTCGCCATCGCTTTTCCGACTTCATCGGACTCCGTCACCGCAATCTCACCATCTGTGATCAGCGCCGGACCAAAAGAAAGTACTTCCTTCGCCCCTTCTTCCAGCAATTCTTCTGCCGTCACCTCATCTTCCGAGATAATTTTCATTGTCCCATCTTCATAGATTACCAGATCTTGCTGGTCTGTTTTTGCCGTATCCCGATACAATACGCCATCACGGATCACATATCCCTTCTCCTGTGCTCCATAATAGTCTCCGTTGATTGCCAAAATCGCGCCCGCATCTTGTGCCATCTCAGATGTTTTCTCTGTCACATTTCGCCCATAACTGCTCTGCGCGAATGCTGTCTGCAAATATTCCGGTGAGGAGAGCACAACATCTGCCACATAAACGGTGGTGTCATTTTCCCGATATTCTGTCAGCGTAATCTGTATGTTGTCGTCACTGTACGTTGTCCCTGTCGAAACAGCTTCCTGCTGCTCATTTTCCGTATCATTATCACTTTTGTTTTCCTTTTTATCATTGGCAACGACATAGACTTTTGTAAGCAGAAATGTATCCATGAGCATATATCCGGTAAATGCAATCAAAATGACACTGCTAATCATTCCCCACCAATGTTTTTTGAATCGATGCATACTATTCCTCCTTCTTTTGAAAGATAAAATGACTTTGTATAAACCAGCTTGCAAAGAAAAATATAAATTCGGTACACAGTTTACCGACATAATGGTTCATTCCGATTGCATTGACCAGTATCTCCAGCATAATTGTGTTTCCGACCAGAATTCCAACTGCAAGTGTAAAATACTTCAGCGCCGATTTTACCGGATTTTCTTTGCTTTGAAACACCATATTGCGATTGACCATATAATTAAATACTGCGCTTACTATTCTTGCCCCTATGTTTGAAAAGGCTACCGCACCACCATTTGCAAATCCGGTCGCCGTTATCGCAGTCAACAGGCTGTACATTCTGTAATCAATCAAAAAGCTTCCAAACGACGCCGCTGAGAATTTCAGAATTTCCTTATAGATGCGATAAGAATCTTTTAGTGTATCAAAATGGGAAGACGAATTATTATCTAAATACACCGTCTCAATCGAGACCTCTTTGATTGGAATATGGCATCCTGAGCATTCTAACAGCACATTCATTTCATATTCATAGCGTTCTCCCACGATTCCCAAAAACTTTGGAATCAGTGCTCCTTCAAAAGCTCGAAGTCCTGTCTGTGTGTCATATACCCGAATTTTTGTAAAAAGCTGATAGACCAGACGAGTCACTGTGTTGCCGAATCTGCTCCCCAGTGGAATATCGCCCTTCATTTTCCTGCTTCCAAGTATCAAACAGCCTGCATGATTTTCTGCTTCTTTGCAGACTCTTTCCACATCATTTGGCCTGTGTTGACCATCTGCATCTACTGTAACTACAACACAGTCTGCCGAAAACTTCGAATAAATATAATCCAGTCCGGTCTTCAATGCCCGTCCTTTTCCCCGATTCTCATTATGTTTCAGAATGACTGCATTTTTCGCAGCCATTCGAAACACCTCTTCCTTCTCGGGTGAACTTTCATCATCTACCACAACAATTTGAAATCCCGTATCTTTGATCTCCTGCACCAGCTGTGCCATATCCGAATTTGGCTGATAAGCCGGTATCAAAGCAACTCGTCTGTTTTGCATTTCTATCACCTTCCTTCTTTATTATGATTATTAACTTTTTTCCGGAGGCGTTCCCATGTTTCCGCCGTCTCCCGAGCCTTTGCCCGTTCCATTGCCGTCATCTGGTTTCTGTCCCATATCTCCACCGTTTCCCGGACCTCCGCCATTTCCTGGGTTGCCTCCCATTCCACTTCCTGAGCCATAGACAATACTGTCCATCGTAATCTGTGTCGTATCGCTTCCTGTTGTTAACGTATACTCCTGTCCTGTTGTAATTTCCGGACAGCTGATGATAACAGAAGTGTATTCTTTCTCCGGAGTCCATGACACAAGTTCATTTCCGCTGCTGTCAGAAAGAGAAACCGCACTTCCTGCAGCCTGAGAATTCACTGTGACCATCATAACTCCCTGTGTAGAAGAATCTCCGAAATTCTCCGCCATTCCGGATGAACCGGCAGCAATAAAGATTCCTCCCGTGACTGTTCCTGTTCCGTTGTAATCCAACGCACTGTTTCCATCATTTGTCGGACCTGACACATAAGTTTCACCGCCTGTAATATCAATGCTGAGCCCTTCAATTCCCTCATAACTTTCTGTAATATCAATAGTTCCTCCGGAAATGGTTGTCGCTGAATCTGCATGAATTCCGTCATCACCGGAAGCAAGTGTAAATTCCCCATCACTGATTGTGATATTTGCATTGGAATGAATCGTGTCATCCGCGCTGTCCAAAGAATACTTTCCGCCTTTCAGAATCAATTCTCCTGCCGCCTTGATCGCTTTCATGCTGACAGTGTCTTCCTCTGTCGTATCGGTACTCTCTGTCTGCTGTCCAGGTCCAAACTGCCATTCTCCGTCACTTTTCTGGACATTTTCACTGCCGCCTCCTGCTTTGACCGTGTAGACACCACCATCTGTCTGAAGCCAGTTTCCTGCGCTGATTCCATCCCCGTCAGATGTGATATCAAACGCTCCGTCTGCCAGATAGACAAATCCAAGGCTGGTGTCATCTGCATTTTCCGCATGAATTCCATCTTTTCCGGATACAATTGTATAACTTCCGCTGGCGATGCGGACACTGTCTTTTCCGGATAGTCCATGTGATGCCGCGTCAATCTGATATGTTCCGCTGGTAAGTACAAGATCATCCTTTGACACGACACCGTGTCCCGCCTTTGCTGTAATTGTCAGAGAACCGGCGCCGTTTAACGTCAGATCTGATTTTGAAAAAATCGCAGCGTCGATATTGTTGTCGTCAATTGCAGTGTAGGTACCTCCATTCGTGAGTGTATTTTGGGAATCACTCGCCGTCGTGATAAACACCTTATCTGCCTCACGTACATAAATGGCTGCAGATTCTGCACTTGTAATATCCACTCCATCTAACACAAGCTGGACTTTATCGGTATCTTCCGCATCCACGATCACCATACCATCGGTCAGCGTTCCTGAGAGAATATAAGTTCCCTCGTCGATGATTGTCACTGTATTTCCTGATATCTGAACCGCATCGGAATCACATGTCGTACTATCATCGGAAAGTTTGATCACTGTACTGTTTTCTTCATCATATCCAATCTCTTTATCTCTGTCTGAAAACATGTTTGAGACATCGATGCCTTGTGCTGATGAATCCGTGCTCGTACTGCCAGATGATGTTTCGTTGCTGTTATTTGTCTTGCTGCATCCGGAAAGAACCAGTGCTCCAGTCAGTAAAAATGCTAATACTACCTTTCTTTTCATATGCATCCCTCCTATAGTTCACCAATAATTGTCTCCTGTTTTGATACGGAAATCTCAAGGTTTCCATTTCTGCACCGAAGTGCGTCAATCAATGCCTTTTCTTCCTCCGCATTTTTTAATGTAATATTATATGTAAGCTTAAACAAACTTCCCATGTTGGTTGTCTTTACCTGCACCACCTCATACGTTTTTGTATATTGTTTTAAGATTTTGTCAAATACACCTGTGTAGTCCAAATTTTCCAGAATTGTAATATGTAATGTCTTATATAATGCAGCTTTTTTCCCTGCTCCAAAATCCACCTTATTATATAGTAAGGTCACTCCTCCTAAAATCACTGCAACGAGAAATGCATATCCAAGATATCCCATTCCTGCTACCAGACCGGTTCCCATTGCAAGGAAAATAGCTCCAATCTCTTTTGCGGATCCCGGTACCGACCGGAAACGAACCAGACTGAATGCCCCTGCCACCGCAACTCCGGCTCCGACATTTCCATTTACCATCATGATGACAACACAGACAATCGCCGGCAGTACCGCAAGTGTTGCAACAAAACTCTTTGTATATCGTGTCACATACATATAGGCTCCTGCCAAAATTAATCCAATCACCAGCGCACATCCTACACAAAGCAGAAAATCCGGCACCGCAATCACCGTTGTCATATCCGTATCAAAAATCCCCTGAAACATATTATTAAGCATATTGAACTCCTCTCTGTACTTTTTCATCCATCATCTGCTGATATGCAGTTCCGTATTTCGAAAAAGATGTTTTAAATAATGTATTTTTTGTAAGTGTCTCGCTCATCCAAAGTGGTATCCCACCCGATGTCTTGATCTCCATCAGTGTCTGATTCTCTCCTAATATCGGTGTGCCATATATCTTACTTCCAAGTGAAATATCTTCCTCCCGATAAAGGATATTTTCATCAAATATCACTCGAAAATCGCTTCCATCCAGCGCATAGTACGCTTCTCTTTCATAGGTAAGAAATACGGTCGGATGAAGCGTTTCATAATAATCCCAGAAATATGCAATCTCCTCCCCGATCTGTGAATGAATCGGAAGTGGTTTTCCGTGTTCAAAGCACTTCATCACCTGTGCCTCCGGCAATACCAATCTTCGTTTGTAGACAACCGATTTATATTTCTTCTTTAATTCTACAAACACCGGATCGTCCGGTCCTGCCGGCTGATAGCTGCGGACACGTAATTTTTCTTTATAAACCGGTTTTTCCAAAGAATGACGAATCAGCCGGTATGTGTCTGTATCGAAATAAATATTTCGGATGGTTGTTCGCCCATAATCATCCAACTTCATATGTTCTGCCATACTTTTCAGTACATTTTGCTTTTCCTGCCGTGTCAGCAGATATTTTAATTCATAACGTTTAAAAGTCGCTTGATAAGCCATAATCATTACTCCTCTCTCATTTCGTTAAACATACTATACGCAACGAACCTTAAACAAACTTAAAAATATTTAACTTCTTTTTTAAAATACTTTTACAGACAAAAAAAGAGTCTGTCTGCATTTTTGCAAACAAACTCTCGTTTTATGAAATCGGAAATATAACTGTGATCAACAAGGATTTTTCATCTTCCGTTGTCGCTGTAATCTTCCCTCTATGTGCTTCCACTGTAGCGGCTGCAATGGAAAGTCCCAGTCCATATCCTCCTGTCTCGGAATTTCTTGACCTGTCTGTTCGATAGAATCGATCAAACAAATGCTCCATATGCTCTTTGGAAATCTGTTCTGTCGTGTTAAATACAGACAAACGAATCCGTTTTTTCTGCTTTTCCAATGTCACACATATACGTCCATTCTCCTTTGCGTATTTCACTGCATTGTCCAAAAGAATGGTGATCAGGCGTCGGATAGCCTTCTCATCTCCTTTCATTGCAATCATTGGTGTGATATTACTCTCCAATACCTTATTTTGTGTCTTTGCCAGCGCCTGAAATGTCCCGACAGTCTCTTCCGCTACATCCGACAACGGAAAATCCACCATCAATTCTTTCGTCCGCTCCTCTTCCATTCTAGATAACAAAATCAGGTTATTTGTAAGGTCTGCAAGGCGCCTTGTCTGGCTTTGGATATCACTCAACCACTCATTTTCTCCAAAATCCATCTCCAATACTTCCGCATCCGCATCTATGATCGTGAGCGGTGTCTTCAACTCGTGTCCGGCATCTGTGATAAAACGTTTCTGCTTTTCATAGTTTTCCGAAAACGGCTTTACAATCCGTGCCGACAGAAATATCATCAGGATAAGTACTGCCAAAAGACCGGCGGTGGAGACCACGACTGCTGTGACAATAAAATTCTGAAACGTAGAAAGATTTCTGCTGCAATCCAGAAAAATCACTCTCACTTCGGAATCGGAATTCACTACAACATATCGATACCCCTCCAAAAATCCTCGTTCTTTTCCACTCTTTAAGACTTGTTTCGCATACTCTACCGCATCAGAAGTATCAATTCTGGCAATCTTTCCTGTATCTGTTGTGAGCACTTCCCCTTCACTGTCAAGCAGTACCGAAAAATATCTGGATTCATATGGAAGCTCAGATGACATTCTGCCCTCTTTCTTTTTTTCACTTGGCTTCTCAGGCGGTGGAACATCCGGAAATTTTCCGTTATTTTCTTCTAAAATCTCCAACGTCTGATCTGTCTCCGCAACAATTCTATTGTAGTTCAACGCTCCCGCAATTCCTTCTATAATCAGCAATACTGCCAACAATGACATCATAGATGCAATGATCAATTTCATACGCAGTTTCTTTATCATTTGACTTCCTCCAAAGAATACCCCACATTTCTTGTTGCCTTAATCTGAATATTGGCATGCAGCGCAGTCAGTTTCTTTCTTAGATAAGAAATATAGACCCATACTACATTCACCTCCGCTTCACTGTCATATCCCCAGATTTTCTCCATAAACCGTTCTGCGGAAATCAAGTGACTCGGATTGCTCATCATCAATTCCAGCATTTGAAACTCTTTATTTGCCAGCCGAAAGCTTCCCGCCGGTGTGGAAAGCTCAAAAGTCGCTCGGTCTAACGTGCCATTTCCAATCTGAAGCTTGGAATCTGCCTGTGCTGTCTGGGTTCTTGTCATCGCCCGTATCCGCGCAAGCAATTCTTTTGAATGAAAAGGTTTCGCCAGGTAATCATTTGCTCCGGCATCCAGCCCCGCCACCTTATCATCAACCTCTGACTTTGCCGTCAACAGTAAGACAGGAATCAGATTTCCACGATTTCGAATCGTCTTTAATACCGTAATGCCATCTACTTTCGGCATCATAATATCCAAAATCACACCATCGTAATTGTCTGCATCCAGATATTCCAAAGCCTCCTCACCGTCATAGACCGCATCTACGGAATAATTATTTCTTTCTAAAATTGCTGTAAGTGCCTTTGATAATGGTTTTTCATCCTCTGCAAGCAATAAACGCATCACTCATTCCTCCTCTTTTGTTTCATGATAGCAAGAATATAATATGTCAACCTTAAATGAAGTTTAAAGATGTTCATTTTCCAAATCAATACCGAACTACAAAATGTCAATATGCTCTCCATTCAGCGCCTTGTTCATACTTCTGACCGCACAGAATTTCCCACACATCGAGCAGCTCTCCTCGATTTCCGGCTTTCTCTCATCGCGAATGCGCTTTGCCGTCTCGGGATCAATGGCACACTCCCACTGTTTCTCCCAATCGAATGTTCTTCTTGCATCTGCCATCTGATCGTCCAGATCTCTTGCATGCGGAATATGCTTTGCGATGTCCGCCGCATGAGCTGCGATCTTGGAGGCTATGATCCCCTGTTTGACATCTTCCACATTAGGAAGAGCCAAATGTTCAGCCGGCGTGACATAACAAAGGAACGCCGCCCCCGCTGATGCAGCAATCGCGCCACCGATCGCTGAAGTGATATGATCATATCCAGGCGCGATATCCGTCACAAGCGGTCCCAGTACATAAAACGGCGCCCCCATACAGATTGTCTGCTGCAGCTTCATGTTCGCCTCAATCTGATCAAGCGGCATATGTCCCGGTCCTTCCACCATCACCTGAACGTCTTTTTCCCACGCACGTTTCGTCAACTCTCCCAGACGAACCAGCTCCTCGATCTGGCAAACATCACTCGCATCTGCAAGGCATCCCGGACGACAAGCATCTCCAAGCGAGATTGTCACATCATACTCCCTGCAGATCTCCAGAATTTCATCATAATATTCGTAAAATGGATTTTCTTCTCCGGTCATACTCATCCATGCAAACACAAGAGAACCTCCACGCGAAACAATATTCATTTTCCTTTTATGCTTTTTGATCTGCTCAATCGTCTTTCTTGTAATTCCGCAATGAAGTGTCACAAAATCCACACCGTCCTGCGCATGAAGCCGGATGACATCAATAAAATCTTTTGCGCTCAATGTTGAAAGATCTCTCTGGTAGTGAATGACACTGTCATAAACCGGAACCGTTCCAATCATCGCCGGACATTCACTTGTAAGTTTTCTTCGAAATGGCTGTGTGTCTCCATGAGAAGACAGATCCATGATCGCCTCAGCTCCCATATTAACCGCCGCCATCACTTTTTCCATCTCTACGTCATAATCCTTGCAGTCTTTTGACACGCCAAGATTGACATTGATCTTTGTGCGAAGCGCAGAACCTACTCCGTTTGGGTCAAGACAAGTATGTCGTTTATTGGCACAGATTGCCACCTGTCCTTTTGCAACGAGATCACGTATTTCCTCCTCTGTCCGAAACTCCTTTTCCGCAACAATTTCCATCTCTTTTGTGATAATTCCTTTTCTTGCTGCTTCCATCTGTGTATGGTACATCTTAATTTTCCTCCTTCACAAATTTTCCTTGTAAATCAAATCCATGGTTCATCGGACCACTTCCTTTTCCCAGATCAAGCATCGCCTCCAATGCGCCGGAAATATATTCCTTTGCCCTCTGTATCGCTGTCTCCAGCGAAAATCCTTTCGCAAGATTGGATGCAATCGCACTGGATAGCGTACAGCCCGTTCCGTGTGTATTCGGATTCTCAATCCGCTTTCCCTCAAACCACCGAACAGCTCCTTCCCTATAGAAAAGATCGCTTGCATCATTTAAATTATGTCCGCCCTTCAGCAATACCGAGCAGAGATATCTGTCACCGATTTTTTTAGCTGCCACAATCATATCTTCCCGAGTTGTAATCTTCATATCCGCTAAAATCTCTGCCTCCGGAATATTGGGTGTAACAAGTGTCGCTAACGGCAGCAATTCACACTCCAACGTATGAACCGCATCATTTTTTAACAACTTAGAACCGCTCGTCGCAACCATAACCGGATCCACAACGATATTGTCTGCCCCATATTTTTTCAGGCAGCCTGCAATCGTACTGATTAGTTCACTGCTTGCAACCATGCCGATCTTCACCGCATCCGGTCGAATATCTTCAAATACCGCCTGAATCTGCTTTTCCAAAAACTCTGGCGGCACTTCCATGATTCCTGTCACTTTGGTTGTATTCTGAGCAGTCAATGCAGTTACCGCACTCATCCCAAATACACCGTTCATGATCATCGTCTTCAAATCCGCCTGAATACCGGCTCCTCCACTGGAATCACTTCCTGCAATTGTCAATGCTGTTTTCATTCTCTCTTCACCTCACACGATTCTTTCTATTTGTTTTAATAGTCCCCGACACTCCTGCTCAATATCTTCCGCTGCAAAAACTGCCGACACGAGCGCCACTCCTGCGATGCCGCTGCCTGCAAGCGCTTCTATATTCTGTTTTCCGATGCCGCCGATTGCGACAACCGGAATGTTCACACTCTCACAGATCTCCTTCAATATCGCATGGGAAATTTCTTTTGCATCGGTCTTGGTACTCGTTTGAAATACGGCTCCCACACCGAGATAATCTGCTCCGGCGCGCTCTGCCTGCACCGCCTGTTCCACCGTCCTTGCTGACACTCCAAGAATCATTTTGGGTCCAAGTATCTCCCGTGCTCTCCCCGCTTCCATATCTTTTTGTCCCAAATGCACTCCTGCTGCTTTGCATTGTTTCGCAATCTCTACATGATCATTGATAATCAGCGGAACCTGATAGGTCTCACACAGCTTTTGCATCTCCATCGCCTCCCGCAAAAATGCTTCCTCATCAAGGTTTTTCTCCCGCAGCTGTATGCAGGTTGCACCTCCGCAAATTGCCGCCTCCACCTGCTCGATCAAGGACTTTTTCTTTGTCCACGCACGGTCTGTTACCGCATATAATCGCATCATCTCCGGTCTACATCTCATTACTTTTCTCTCCATCTTCATTTACTTTTTCTACTCGAGCCAAGCGCTCAAGCTTCTTTCCATCCAACCGATAAACTGCATCAATCAGGTAATTACGATAAGATGCATTTCCATCCAGATCACTCATACGTTCATACGCCAGCTCTCCACAAACTCCAATCGCACTGACCGCCGCTGTCACCGCCTCCAGTGTATGCTTCGGATTCGCAGCCACATACGCCGCAGTCAGCGCTGAGAGCTGGCATCCTACTCCGGTGACTGTTTGCATCATTGAATGTCCGTTTTGAATCCAATATGCTTTTCTTCCATCCGATACAATGTCGTTCTTTCCCGTTGCCGCCACAACCGCACCACTTTTTTCTGCAAATGCAGTTACCATTTTTACGTTCTGATACAGATTCTTCTCCCCCATCAGATCTGCAGGCTCTGCGTCTACCCCTCTTGTGCCACACACTCCACACATCAACGTCCGAATCTCTGAGAGATTTCCACGAATGACAGTAAATCTGACTTCTTTTAACAGCTCGGATACTGCTTCTCTTCGAAATGCCGATGCGCCGACTCCAACCGGATCTAAGACAACCGGAATATGAAGTGCATTTGCCCGCTTTCCGGCTTTTTTCATTGCCTCTATCTTCTGTCTGTTCGGCATCCCCATATTCAAGACAAGCCCATCACACATTGCCGTGATCTCTTCCACTTCCTCGATTGCTTCTGCCATAATCGGAGAGGCTCCGCAGGCGAGCAGAATGTTCGCACAGTCATTGATCGACACCCGGTTTGTCATATTATGTATCAAAGGTGCATGTTTTCTCACCTGATCTGACATTAATTCTAACATGTTTCCATTCTCCCTATTTTTTAGCTGCCATACGGAGCACTCCTGCTTTTTTCAGCATCTGGATCAGAATGCCCGCCAATATTGCTCCCCCTGCTGTAGATACAAAAAACGGAAGTACATATGCATAAAATGCAACTTCGCCTGCTGACACACCCATGACAAGAACTGCCAACGGATATGCACAGAGTCCTCCAAGGATCGCTGTTCCAAATACCTCTCCAAGCAGTGTCAATAATAAGTTCTTGCTCTTCCAGTACACAACTCCACAGAGCAGCGCCCCAAACATGCTTCCCGGAAATGCCAAAATACTTCCAAGCGCTAATAAGTTACGAATCAAACTTGCGCAAAATGCAACTCCAACTCCGTATCCAGGTCCTAACAATACCGCACAGAGCACATTTACCATATGCTGTACCGGGGCACATTTGCTCCCAAATACCGGAACGGACAGTGTGCTTCCGACCACTGCAACGGCACATAAAATTCCTGCCATACATAATTTTTTCGTCTGTTCTCTTTTCATCTTCTCTACTTCCTTTCTGCCACAAAAAAACGGAGATACCTAATACGATATCTCCGAAAAAATCAGCAATTATGATTTCCTACGGCGGCATTATCCGCATCAGGTTAAAGGGTCGAAGTTGATTACTTCCTCTCAGCCTGCCAATACAAGCTCCCCTATGTTTTTGTTTTTCTTAGTTTAACACTCTCGATTTCGATTGTCAATGACTCTTGACAGGTACGCCCGAAGGTGTATAATATGATTATAGAAGAACAACCGTTCAAAGTGGTTGGCCTCTAAATGAGAATTAAAATTCCACCCTAGTCCGCCAAGACTTTTTATAGGGTGGTTTTTTATGCACTAATTACTTATCAAGTAAATAAAAGTCAATAGTGATAGTATGAACATACCAAATTGCATCAAATCTTTGAAATCAAAATGTTTGTTGTCCATTAGCATCACCTCCCGTATGTAAATGAGAGGTCAGCCCACCCTGTTCACGATTGTTCTGTAAATTATCTTATCATATTTTTATCCGCGTATCAATTAAAATTCCACCCTATTTCCCTCTCACCAGCTCCTGCTCTATCGTCTTTCCTGTCTCTAAAATCACCTGTTTCAACTCTTCCAACAGACCCGCATCTTTCGCTTCCAGTTTCTTCCTTGTCTCATGTTCCAGCACAATGCCTGCACCGTCTTTCAAAGCTCCCTCAAAAGCGGTTCGATCCATTTTATAAGGCTTCAACTCTGGGAATACATTCTTTTTGATGAACTGAAAAATACTGATTCCGCCGTAATCCATATCTCCCCAGTGTAAAAACTCGCAGTCTGCGTCAGCAAGCTCCGGGATTTTCTTTAAAAATCTCACTTCTTTTGGCGTGAAATACCCATGACAATAAATGTACAACGTTTCTTCTGAGAAAATCATACTCTCGTAATTTGCCTTATTTTCAATTGTCATAATCCGTTTGCATCCGGAAAGGTCTGTCACGCTGGCGTGTTCCATCGTCTGAGAATTAATCACTGTTCCATAAGTGTTTTCGTCTGTATCCACAACATTACCATTATCCAACCTATATTCAAGACAGCCTTTCCACTCCAGTGTCTGCGCATAGGAGTGGATATTATGTGCTGCCAGAAGCGTCTCTGCGTCTATTTCCTCCTCGTAGTACGGAGAACAATTTTTCAAAATCGTAACAATGCTGTTCTTATATTCATTCTGAAATGTCTTCGAATTGTGGAACACTCTGGCGCTGAACACACGCTCCCAAATAAATTCCTGTTGTGCTGCCACTGCGTTCAGACACAAAAACAATTTCTCATCTTCTGCTTCTGAGACTTTTTTGCCAAGTGTAAGCCTGCTCAAAAGCGTATCATAATAGTTTTCCACCCACTCACACTCGCTGACCTTATTTTTCCACATTTGTACCCGTGTTATCAACTCCGCTTGGTGTTCCCGAACATCTTTCACACCAAGCTTTCTGCAAAGCAATGGAATTGCGGCAACCTCATAATCAATCTGTGAGATGTCACTTCCTAAATTACACCACCGAAATTGAATCATCCCGCTTTTGCCAAGTGCCTCATCCTGTTCAAGCACTCTTGCCTGACGGATAAGGTTTTGCATCCCACCGACCGCATCAATCAGTTTTTGGTCTACTTTCGGATGTTTCTTCCCTGCAAGTTTTCCTGCACGATATGCTTCGGTATCATTCTGTTCGATGAGCCACTGTGACAGCGTCACTGTTTTCTTCTTCATCTGCTTCTCCCTCTATCATCCGCAAATATGCCCCTTTGTCAATATGAATCATCGAAATCCGATTGTTGGCTCTTCGGAATGCGTACACGCAGTCCACGTTCTGTACAAGTGACTGCAGTCTCTCATCCGGCACACACACGACAAGCTGGAGTCCCAGTTTGCGCGCATATGCAAGGCATACTTCGCTTCGCTCCTTATCCATCTTGGAAAATGCTTCATCCAAAAGTACAAGACGTATTTTGGTGTCACGGTTTGTCTGTTGATGATAGAGCATAGCAAATCCCGCCAGCAGCGCCACATATTTCGGATTCTGTCCTTCTCCTCCGGAATCACGCCCCGCCATATCATCCACGTAATTCTTTTTTATATTTCCGTCCTGATCCTCGGTCTGCTCGTACATGCTGAATTTCAAATACGTGCGGTAATCCGCATATTTTTCCATATCTCGTTTATGTCTTTCTCTCGCAGAAGGCTCGTCCTCCTTCGGCGGCATGAATTTGTCAGTCAGGCGCTTAATCTGCGCCTCGTATTTTTGATAAAAGGCATCCTCACCAAAACTTAACTGTCCTTCCATGTCTCGGTCGATCACTTTCATGTTCAGTTCCTCCGCCGTCAGCATCTCATAAAACTGTCGGTTTTCATCGTCAGTCGGCAAAATGTCAATCTGATAAATACTGTCGGAAAAACGGATTTCAGAAAGCATCGCATTGATCTCTCGGCGGTGTCGTTTCGCTTCTTTAATCTCACTGTTGATTGTCGCAATCACATTTTCCCGCAGCATCTGATAGATAAGCTGATACTGTTTGTCAAACTCCGCCTTATACTTCGGCTCAAAATTCTGCTTACAGTTTTCCAACAACTCATCATAGGCGGTATTATCTTTCTCGAACGGACTGAAATCATACGATGGAAATGCTTTATTGAATTGCTCTCTCGCATCTCCTCTTTGTTTGAATTCCTCTTCTTCCTGTGAGCGCAGCTGTTCGAATGTCTTTTTCTGCTCTCTCTCAAAACGGTATTCATTTCCTTTGTCAATGACAGCAAGAACGGTCTCTTTCAGTTCTGCATTCGGGACAAATCCTTCCTCAAGCTTCTCCAGGTATTCTGTGCGTTCCTTTATATCCTGTTCCTGCTTTCCTTTTGTCGCCGAATAATTTGTCACCTCTTTCTGTACCCCATTTTTCTCTTGTTCCAGCTTTCGAATGGACTCATTCAGACTCTGTTCCTGTTTCTGAAGCTCTGCAACTCTTGTACCTGCCTGAAGTTCTCGGATTTCTTCCGACAGACGCGCCTCTTCTTCGTAGTACTCTTTCAGCCGGCTTGCCGCATTAGATTTCTGCAGCATGGTCTCGTAATCATATGTCTGCAGACGCTCAAAATCCTCCGCTTGCTCAAGCTCTGAGATTTCCCCGCCAAGACGAATCAGTTCCACATTCAGCCTGTATACGCCTTCCTCCAGTTCCTGCATCTGCTTTTTGGAAACCTTTCTGCCGATTGTCTGATATCTGTAATCTTTCTCCCGCAAATGTCGGAACATGTAATTGCTGTATGAATAGCAATCCTGAGTAACACCGTCTTTGACCTCATGCAGTTCTTCCACGGTCTCACATTTTTTGATATGTCCAAGATAACGTTTCAGGCAAAAATCTACATATGGAATGTCCGTCTTTACCGCATCATACAGCGTCTCATCCATCGCCTGCGGCTCATCCCGCTGTATTGCTGCCGTGTTGATCAAATCCACCGTCTCGTATTCTCGCTTCTTCATTCCCCGGAAAATATTCGCTGCATCTAAAGCATATCTTGGCTCCACAATAAGACCGTATTTGATTCTTCCAAGTCTTCCCTCAATTGCATTTCGCCATGCCTCGTCTGTAATGTCGAACAAATCTGCAAACACTTCAACCGATATGGTTCTGCCGTATCTTGCTGACAATTCTTCCTGCAGTTTTCTCCTGACCACTTTCACTTCTTTGGAATAATGCTTTTTGTCATTTTGTAAATCCTCAAGCATCTCCTTCTGTTCCTGATAGTCCGCTTCCACACGTCGTCGCTCTGCCTTCAGCTCTTCCACCTCAGATTTGATACTCTCATACGTTTCCTTCAGTCGCTTTTTCAGTCCGTTCACATTCTCTTCTGTGATATTTCTCTCTTCGATTTCTTCCAGAAGATTGCAAAGCGGGTTACTGACATACTCGCAGACCCCGTCTGTCTCATTCCAACGATTCAGTCGCTTGAGCAATTCTCCCCACTCTCTTGCCTCATTTCCGCACAGACGGATTGTCTCCTGCAATTTTGTAAGGTCTTCTTTCTTTTTCTCAAAATCACTGGCACGAAGTTCCGTGCGCACCCCAATCAGTTCTTCTCGTTTTCCATTCAATGTCATCTCGAGATCTTTTATCTGTTCTTCGAATTGCGCGATTTTCTCACATGTATTTGAGAACTCCTCCGTCTTTGACAAAAGTTGTACCCGCCTGTTTTCAATCTCCAAAATCCGTAAAAGCGTTTCTGTCTTTACCTGCTCTGCCTTTGCAAGCGTAAGCTTTCTGTCATGTGCCTGCACCTCCTCTAAAAGGGTAATCTGTTTTTCCAAATCTTCGACCCGCTCTTTTATCTCCCGGTAAGCCGCAAGCTGTTCACTGATCGCAGTGATCGTATCTTCCTTGCTCTTCGGAAACATATAGTCTTTGATAAACTGACTCGTTCCCTTTGTCATGCGAAGCGCGATCGCACTTTTTTGCATTGTTTTAAACCGACCTGCATCTACGTACCCGAAAATAATATCATTTACGATGTTCAGATACGCTTCTCTGGACGGATAGATCCGGTTGATATTTCCTCTGCTTTTCGCATCTTCTGACTGTTCTCTTTCATGGACCAGTTTCTGAATCTGTGCAATTGAATACGGAATTCCAGACACAGTAACATACTCATCTTCCGGAATTTTTCCGGCATGGCTGAAAAAACGGAACCGTTTCAGGTCCATATCATTTTTTCCGACTTCGAAAACTGCTCCGATACATGTGTAACTTTTCCGCCCTGTATCCTGTATCTCCAAGACAATATGGGCATAAAAATCCTGATTCTCACGGTTCGCCGTACCATCTTTTTGCTCTCCGCGCAAATAGCTTAACACACTTCTTTTATTGGCGCTGTCATCTGCCGCTCTGTTGAGGAAATCATTTCCGACACTTCCATATAGCACGACCTGCATGGCATCCATCACAGATGATTTTCCGGAACCGCTTTTTCCGCTGAACAGATTCACATATTCATTCAGACAAAGTACCTGATGGTCAATTCCGCCCCAGTTATTCATCAAAATTCGTGTAAATATCTTCTTTGCCTGCTTCATCCTCTGCATTCTCCTCTCTGTACGCCTCAATCAGCTCGTTAATCAACGCCGAACTGCAATATAAATTAATCGTGCTGTAAATATAAATCGGTGTATCGTCCTCAAGATCACGAAGCGCCCCCGGATACTCCACAATCTGATGTTTTTTCATAATCGCCAAAGCGCTCTTCCATTCACCGTCCGGAAGTTTCTGATTCAAAAGATTCGTATTCTTCCCGTACTCTCTGATTTCTTCTAAATTTGTCACCGTCGCAGCAAGTCCCTTTCCCATGATCTTATCCCGATAGATCATCTTTATGAGCAGAACAATAATCGTTGTCTCCTTCGACAGGACCTCCGCCTCCACGCCTTCTCCGACAAGCCTGAAAATGCGCTCCTGTGAATCATACAGCAATTCACATCCGAGAACCGAAAGATAGTTTTCAATAAAGTTGCGATGTGTTCTGCATATTGCAAACTGCTCGTTGTCACTTGGGACCAGTGTAACCGGGTCATATTTTTCCTGCAAAATACACGTCTGGCGAAACAGACTCAAGATAGTCTTCTTTAATTTTTCTGCTTCCGTCACAGATAAACTTTCTAAATATTGTTCCATATTACTTCCTCCTGATTGTAAATCCTGAATACTGCAAGCCTTCCTCTGTCGTAAATTCCTCTCCGATCACAATCTCTTCTGTCTCTTGCGCAATCTCAGTGGCTTCCTGCCATACAAATAAAAGCTTCTCTAAATCTTCCACTGTGTGAACGGTATCTTTTGTCACCTGAAATGCTCCATCCACCTCATTTTGTCTGCGAAATTCCCGAATCTGTGCCTTTGTATATAATGGTTTTACAACAAACTCATCCAACTGTTCCTCACTTTGTCCCGTCTTTACAAGTTCCTGTGGTTCAAACGCTTTCTTTTTCGCATCTCTCGGTTTTGCAAAGCTCCTCTCTTTCAGCACTGCAAAACGCTCTGTCATGCCCATACGTTCACCAAGTTTTTTCAATATCTCATCTTTTCGGTCGCTCATATTTAATAGCCTGATCAGCGCTTTTGTGTGGTCTTCCTCCACATCACCCTCCGCCAAAATATATCGGATACGAGCCGCCGCACGTTTTGCAAATACTCTCTTTTGATCAATGAGACGATTGTATCTGCGCTCAATCCCGTCAAACTCCCGATTGATCTGAAACAAGATCTCCATTGCCTCATCGCAGCTCTGTACTCCACGTTCATTTCTTCTCCACGCAAAAGAATCTGCCTCCAGCTCTTTTCTCCTCTGAAGCAACTCCTGCTTTCTAGCCTCATTTCCCATCAGATTCTGATCAATAAGCTCTTTCACCTCTTCTTTATACCGGTAAAAACTATCCGTTGTCGTCAAAATCGCATACTTTTGGCTATCTGTATTATTCATTTCCTGCACAAGCACTTCCTGAATTCCAAGAAATGTCTTCTGCTTCGTCATTTCCTCAAAAAATCCACGAATTCCTTCTTGCATATTCGAGAGCATCTGAAGCAATGCCTTCGAAGACTGCAGCGCACTTTTCAAAATCTCATTGTCCTTTTCCTTAGAAGAGTGGTATGTAAACAGATGGCTGTATATCGTCAACAGACTCTCACGCTCCATACTGCTTTCTTCATTATATAGCCTGCCAAATAACTCTGTGAACATCTGGCTGTAATCCGGAAATGAAACGACATAGCAGTTCAGAGATTCGTCATAATCCTTTCGGAGCCATCCCCACTCTTCCAGCTTTCGAAGCATCACTGACGCCATATTCGCCCGCGTGAGAAGTTCTCCCTCTTCCTCCAGGTCACTTTGACTAAAATCCATCGTAAATGTAGAAATCTCCATCTCGATCGTGTCCTGACATTCCTCTTCTGTAAGTCCAAGCAATGAATACGAACTTGCCGACTGCTCATAAAGTGCAATCAAAATCCGCTGAAAATACTCGACGTACTTACTGTTAAATAATTTATAAAACTCCTTTGGAATTCTGTTTTTTATACTCATAGATATTTGTCCTTTGTCTCTATATATGGTTCCGATTCAGCGAGTTCTCTATATGAAATAAGTTCATTTCCTCAAATTGACCAAATCTCATGTCTGATTCTGGTATTACTTTCACTGAAGCACCACCCCGATTTCCTCTCTGTACAGTTGACGAAAAGTATCCATAATAGCATTGTGTTCTAATAGTTCAAATTCTTTTTCTACCTCGCACTTTATTATACTTGTTTTATCCTTGTATAACGAAATATATTGAATTTCACTGTCTTTTTTCTTTTTGACTTCAATATATTTAGACAAAAAATAATCATGCGTGGAAACAAAAATCTGAACACCTTCACGTTCCAACATAATAAGTAATTCTGCCAAAACGGGAATATATTTAGGATTAATATTTGCCTCGGGCTCATCCCAAAATAAAACAGAACCTCTTTCCAATGTACCGTTCTTTATTAACTGCCACAATAATGCAATCTTACGTAATCCTTCAGCTACCAAATTAAACTCCAGCCTTGCCTGTGTACCTGGTTTAAGATAAAATCTATCATCGTGCAAAGCAACTTTGCCTGAACTGATTTTTTGCAAAAGCTCCAAATATTTTTTTCTTGCCCCTGTATCAACACCTCTTGATATATCAATCTTGGCAGCTGCAATAATATCAAGATACGTATCATCAAATTCTACATTTCCCATTTTAACTGCTGCATCAAGGTTCCATGCATTTGATAAAATTTCTTTTGCCGGAATGAATACACTTGTCAAATCTGACATCTGTTTTTCCCAATTTGGCTCAGTCTTAATCTCTGCATCCCATTTTTTTGTTTTAATAGAAAATGACATTCCGATTTTTGCTACATCTGACTCAACAGAAATTTTCGCCGTATTATTACCATTTTTTCTTCTATTTACAAGACGTCCGATACTGGACTGATCAGGTCTAAATAACATTACGCTTTTCTGCGAAAATGACACATCATGCTTTGATGCTTGACACGCAGCATACGCAATCTTCATAACATGCGTTTTCCCCACTCCATTTTCTCCTACTAGTACGTTCAACCCTCTACAAAACGGGATTGATATCTTCTCAAATACTGTAAAGTTCTCCGCTTCCATCTTTGTTAATGGCATTATTTTCACCTCACTAACTGTCTTTGCCGTTCCCATATTTCTAATCCTAAATATCATATCATGCAGTGAATCTTTTTTCAATCAAACGAAATATCAAACGCAATCCTTTCGCTGCCATTTGCAACGTGAATAATTCCGCATTTTTGAAATCCGTATTTCAGGATTGCCGCCTGCATTGGTTTGTTATCCTGATGCGTGTCAATCCTAAGATAACGGCATTTTGTTTTGCAAAAATCAAAACAAATTTTTGCAATCCCCTTTGCCTGTCCATCTGATGCAAGTCTGTGTATTGTTCCATATGTTTCTGCGCTGTGCCATGCACCATGCTCGATTTTCTGATATGTCGGGTCCTCTCCCACTATAAACGAAAACACACCTACAACTTTCCCCTGTTCCTCACAGATGTAACAATTTTTTTCTATAATATCCTTTTCAACTAGCTGCTGCCCCGGATAGCCAACCGCCCATTGTGTAGGATTCCCACTGTTCTCCATAAATACCCTTGCTTTTTCATATATCTTCATAATGGTTGGCACATCCGCCAACTTTGCCTGCCTGATTTCCATTTTTTCCTTCCTTTCCTTCCAATCTGTAACAGTTCAGTCATAACAGCTCGAGTTTACTGAACTGTTACAAAAAAATAGATACCTCATTCATCTGAGATACCTATTTTATCAGCTTTTTTCTTAAAACACTACTCCTAATAACATTTCAAATTGCTCTTAATCTAATATTTTCCCATCAATCGAAATCGTGACAACTTGCCATGGAATAAACTTTCCACTTTCCTTAAGTGCTTTTTTCGCAGCCGTCTCAAGACCACCGCAGCAAGGGACTTCCATACGAAGTATTGTGACACTTTTGATATCATTATTCTCCAAAATCTGTGTCAGTTTCTCGCTATAATCGACATCATCCAGTTTTGGACATCCGATAATTGTCACCTTTCCTCGCATAAATTCCTGATGCACATTAGCGTAGGCATAAGCCGTGCAGTCCGCTGCAATCAGCAATTTCGCCCCCTGAAAATAAGGTGCATTTACTGGCACAAGCTTGATTTGACATGGCCATTGTGCAAGCTGTGACGGCTGGATTACCGCCGGTGCTGCTTTTTTCTGATTTTCCAAAACGGCCTGTTCATCATACGCTGCTGCCTCTCGCTCTACAAAACGGATTGCCCCTGTCGGACATGTCGGAAGGCAGTCTCCAAGTCCATCACAATAATCATCACGAAGAAGTTTCGCTTTCCCATCTACCATACCGATTGCTCCTTCATGACAAGCCGCTGCGCAAGCTCCGCACCCATTACATTTATCTTCATCAATCTCAATAATTCTTCTAATCATATTTTTCCCTCCTTGCATTTGTAACCTGAGTATAATATAATCAATCCAATAATTCAGTGGTTATAACCACTGAAATGAGGATTTTATGAAAAAAATTGAATCAGTTTTATTTCAGGGTATTATGGAAAATGAGTGGATGCACATGCTGGATCTTGGCTGCATGCGCACACAGCACTTTGCAAAAAATACTATTATCTTTCACACCGGAGAACATATCCATGAAATCGGTATCGTCTTAAGCGGAAGTGTCAATATTGAAAATATTGATCTGTGGGGCAACAAAAGTATTTTAAGCAATATTTCAGCAGGACAGGTATTCGCCGAATCCTACGCGCTCTGTCAAGAACCGATGATGGTTGACGCAGTCACTGCCGAAGCTGCTGATATCCTCTTTCTAAATATCGCGCCTCTGAAACAGATTCAAGATAAAGAGAGCTGGAGTGCTAAAATCATGCAGAATATTCTCTATATTTCTGTGCAAAAAAATCTAATACTTTCCAGACGCATTTTCTGCACTACTCCTAAAACCGTTCGCAGCCGTCTCTTTATCTATCTTTCTACAGAAGCGGCAAAAGCCAAAAGTACAACATTCCAAATTCCGTTTGACCGTCAGGGACTTGCCGACTATCTCAATCTGGATCGCAGCGCCCTATCGAAAGAGCTTGGAAAGATGCGCGATGAGGGGATATTGGAATTCCATAAAAACAAATTCGTACTGCACTCTCTGCCTTCAAAAGTGTAAGGATGCCTCATGGGAAGTGCGGCTTCTTGTTTTATCCTTACCTCTCTCAATTATTTACAAGTTATATTTTTTTCTCCTTATAAAACTTACGGTTATTACAACACTTGCAAGAGCAAAAATACTAATCGAAAGAAGCGGGTTTTGCTCATCTCCTGTTTTTACAACTTTATTTTCGTTCTGTTTTGAATCCAATGACGAATTTCCATTCTGCTCAGCATCTGGTTTTACTATATCTTCATCTCCTTCTTCTCTGGTATCTTCCACGTCTATAACAGTCGCATATTCCATCTGAAAGCCATCATATTTTGCTTCAACAATCGTTGTCACGACTGTTTCTCCACTTGCTACAGCATTGACCTTACCATTTTCGTAAACTGCTACTTTTTCATTTCCAGATTGATATGTTATTGAAACCATATCTTCTATTTCTTCTGGAATTTTAAACACCGTAATAGATTCTCCAACCTTTACACTTTTCTGTCCGGTTTTCTGTTCAATATAAGTGAATGGATTCATATAGGACTCTATATACTCTAGTTCTTCTATTGCCATTTTTAATTTTGCACATGCCATTTTCACCTTTTCAAATGTATCTGCTGAAGTTGCTTCAGCAAATGCCGCATTCAGGTTTTTCTTACTTTCCTCCGTCAAATATGTTTGATCAAGTTTCTTTGCCTCCTCTACAAGTGTATTCCTCTCTGACATATCCAATGCCTTCCCTGTCACCTGAAACTGCTTTTTTGCACTTAATGTTCCTTCTTGTATTGAAGCTGTTATAGTGACGTTTGTATCTTTCACAGGTAAATGAAAAGTTCCATCTAACGCAATGATATCTTCTTTACTACTGCTCCAGGCAAGTTTCATATCTCCTACTTTTTCAGGAAAAACAAGATCTGTCGTAATCGCATCTAAACTCTCATTCTCACCAAGGATATCCTTTTCCTCCAATGCTTTTTCTAATTTTTCCTGCAACATATTATTGTATTCTTCTTTTGCTTGCCCCTGTACCTCTTCCTCTGACAACGCAATGTTATAGATTCTGACCGTATCCACCAATCCTCCATACTCTGCATCCCAGTTGTTGACTCCTAAATAAATGTCTTGATTCTCACCCTCCAGTGGATTATTGCTGTCTTGTTGACCTAAACAAACTCCATCCAAATACATCGTCACCTTTTCTTCTGTTCCAGAAATTGTGAGTTGGTGCCAATCATTTGGCGAAATCGTTGGAAGTAACAATGTCGTATGTGTACCATAGTTTCCCCCCTTTGCCCACAGCTTACATTGCGCCGAAGTGATTCCTGGACGGTTTCCTGATAGTGCCAGCCATCTTTCCGGATTATGATACCCAAGAAAAAGTAAACACTGATTTTGAGTTAGTCCCTTGTCCGATTTTACCCACATCGACACCGTATATTCCGTTCCTATATCTTCCATATTCAATTTCAAACCATAATTTCCAAGATGTACCGCCTTCCCTTCTTTTCCTTTCTCATAATTTACTTCTTTTGTATAATCTTTCAGTCCCGTTATCATTGCAGATGCATCCCTTTGATTCTCTACATTATTTTTCAGATTACCTTCAAAATCAAAAGCTCCAACTAACGTACTTTCAATAGAGTCTTCCACCACAATCAATGTACTTGCTTCTTTCTTTGTTTTTCCAAGCGTGACTGAAGTGGTGATAACCGTCTCTCCCTCCTTTATTGCCTTCACCGTACCATTTTCATCTACATCGGCAATATCTTTGTTGCTGCTTTGATATGTAACTTTAGGGTTCGTCTCCTCCACAACTGCTGGCATGTTTACTTTGATTTTCTCACTTCTTCCAGCAATTAGTTTTAAATTTTCGGTTACCTGAATACCTTTTTGATCTAATATTTCCTCTGCGGCTGTATCATCATACAACTGATAGATTTCTCCCTCGCTCAGCGTATGGTTATATACCTTTATCTCATCTACCAGTCCTGTAAATTCTTCATCCCAGTTTGTTACACCGATATAAATGTCCTGATTTTCACCTACCAAAGAGGCGTTACTCTCTCCAGAGCCTACTTTGGCACCATCCAGCCACGCTGTCACCTCAGACTCATTTCCTGTTATTGTAAGACAATGCCATTTTTCCGAAGAAATTTCTAGGTTTCCAATCTCACTCCAACTATAACCGTTTCCATTTGCCCAAAGTTTACAAATTGAATTTCCATTTCCTTTGCCGGCAACTGAAATCCATTTCTCCGGATTATGATACCCCAAAAACAATACACTTTGATTGTCTTTTATCACCCCATCTGGTTTTAGCCACAGTGACACAGTAAAGTTATCACCAAGATTCTTTTTATTGAGTTCTAAACCATAGTCTCCAAGCTGTAATGCCTTTCCTTTTTTGCCTTCTGCAAATTCAAGATTTTGTTTGTATTCTTTTCCTCCTGTCACAATTGCTGATGCAGTTCCAATGGTTTCTTCATCAAATGTATAGGAACCTACAAGTCCTTCGTTTAATCTTACTGCTTCTGCTTTTGTTACTATTAATCCCGGTTCAATACTCGAAGTCAGAAGCAGTGTACCTGCGAGAACTCCTGCTACTATTTCCTTTCTTTTCATCTTAGTTTTCCCCTTTCACAACCGTAATCATTACAGACTTTTCTATATTGGTTTTGCCATATCTACATTTGATCTTCAATTCCTTTTGTCCGGTTTTTGTCATGTCAATTTCTTCCGCATTCGTAGTAATATCCCTTATAGTTATATATTTGCCATTCCCAGCACGGACACAAACTCTGATATCATTCACATTTAATTTTTCTCCTGCTTCATAAAGGCATTTTGATTTCTGAACGACTGCAGTGTCTGTTTTAATCTGCATATCAGTAGATACAAAAAAAGTTGCTTCTTTCGTACCTATCGATTCTTTATCTGCAAGAAATAATTGTCCATTTCTGCTCACAATATAATATCCCGGATACTTGAGACTCTCAAAAGTTACTCCATTACCAGAAAATCCTTCCAGTGTCTTAAATGTCATACGTTGTGCTTCCTCTTCTGTTCCTCCTGCATCCTGTGCTAGTACTATAGGAATCATTCCATTTTTTTCATCTCCCGCACTTAAATATAACCCTGGCTTATCGTTTGACTCTATAGATACATACTCTTCTTGAGATGTATCTGTTTTTCCTGGATTGATTTCCCATTCTTTTTGTGTGCCGATTTCAAGCATACTGGTAAACACCTGTTTGCTGCCCCTTGCTGTCAGACTAGGTGTACTCCAATCAGTGATAGGATAAAAATCATCACTTAACACATTATCAAACTTCTCATTAGCGATATAGTTTCCTTGAACGTCTTTGATTGTACTAATTGTTCCAGTGAGACCTACCGCTGTTTTGGAAATTGGATTGATACTTCCATCTTCATTAATTTTTATTTCTTCCACACAAGTTACTCGCCGAAATCCGCTTCCATGAGGCAGGCTCCCATCATGATATACAAAATATGTATGCCCCTTAAAATCAAAAACCGCCATATGATTTGTGTTGGCTGTCGCAGATGGTTCCATGATCACACCGCCAAACTTCCAATCATTACTCATCAGGTCATTAGTTGTAGCATATGCCATCTGTTCTCTCCAATCGCTTGCAAAAAACATATAATACGGACCAAAATAATTTCCATTTTCATCCTGTTGCCTATAATAGTATGGTGCTTCCGTAAATGCATGACCATCAAACTTCGATTTGTCATTGTATATTTCCTGTCCGTCCATTTTTCCAATAACAATATCATTGCCTTTATCAAAACCTACTGACAAGTTATCTGGGTTTCCATCTTGATTCTTTATCGAAATCATATCCTCATTTAATTCACAAATAAAGAAACGATTATTTCCCCAACCAAGATAACGATGCTCCTCTCCCTTTTCATCAGACTCAATCCAAACAGTAGGATCAATATCTTCCCATGTATGTGCGCCATCCGGGGTATCTGTATTTTTCACGAGAGGATGACCAATATCCTTAAATGGACCTGTAGCTTTATCTGACACTGCTACACCTATGGATTTTCCCCGTCCGTTTGCAGCATTTGCTTCTGTGCAATAATAAAAATAATATTTTCCATCGCTTCCTTTTGCAACCTGTCCTGCCCATGCCTGCAATCCATCTGCTGCCCATGAAATTTCAGAAGCACTCATCACTTCTCCTTCATACTTCCATTCTTTCATATCTTTTGTGGAATAACATCTCCAATCCGGCATTCTGTAATACTCCGCATCCGATGTGTCATGACCCACATAGCAGTATACAGTGTCCCCATCCACCAAGATGGATGGGTCACCTCCGTATAACAAATCACCATTTTCGTCAAAACCAAGCATAGCATTTCCTGAATTACTCTTTTCCAAACTCTTTACTGATGGCTCTACATTTTCTGATGCCATTACAATTGGCACACACATTGTAGCACTTACTAAAACCGCCATTATACTCGCTAAAACTCTTTTTTTCATTTTCAATCTTTTCTCCTTATAAAACTTACGGTTATTACAACACTTGCAAGAGCAAAAATACTAATCGAAAGAAGCGGGTTTTGCTCATCTCCTGTTTTTACAACTTTATTTTCGTTCTGTTTTGGTTTTGTATTAGAGTCAGGATTAGGTTCAGGTTTTGGACTCGGTACTGGGTCTGGAATTTCAGGAGAGTTTTCTTTCACTGTAACAACAAATGTCTCTGTCTTCTCTGCATAAGTAACTGTAATAGTATAACTTCCTGCTTTCTGAGAATTGAAAGCACCGCTATCAACTGTTGCTGCCTCTGTCACATCCGCTGTTTTTCCGCTTTCATACACCGCTGTTACTTTCACTCCTGTCAAATCAAGTTCTTCTCCAATCTGATATTCTGTCTTATCTGGAAGTGTAACCTCTATCCTGGTCAGAATATCCTCTTTTTTCTCCAATGCTTCAATTGCTTTTCGTAGATTCTCTGCCGCCTGATCAGCTTCCTCTGTTGTAGTCACTATATCCAAAGCTTTTTGGGCAGACTCTAATGCCGTTTTTAGTTGCTGAATACTTTCTTCGGTATAGTTTTGTTTCTGATTTGTCAAAATATCTTTCGCTTCTTCAATCACTTCTTTTAACAAGGACTTGTCAACATAGCTTCCGTCTCCCCACTGTCTTTGCAGTGCACCATATTCCTTTTCTGTTACCGGCATTACATAACCGTGGCGGTATTTGCTTGGAAAACTATATTCACTGTCATCCAACATTCTAAATTCACCCGAATTCAAATCTGTGGTAATGAGAGGATAATATCCCTGTCCTCTTGCAAAACGATCTACCATCAGACACCATTGATCTTTTCCATCTTCTGTTTTTTCATTCATTTTAAAGATAATCGGACCTTCTACTGCGCCTCTCTTTGCTGGAAGCTCCGAAGAAAGCACGTTAGAGTCAATCTCTGAAAATTCTCCAAGTATAGAATCCGATTTGTCCATAACAATGGTTCCTTTGCTTTCATTTTTAGTAAAACGGTAATATGTATCCCCATTTTGAATCATTGTAGAATCAATTACTTTTACAATTTTTCCATTTGCGTCTACGCCACCATCATGATATAATTCTGCTTCTGTAAATGTTCGGAAATCCCTGGTTTTGCAATAATAAATTGCGTGATTTTCATATTCCTGTGTAATATTTTCTTCTTCATCTACCTGAAGTGTTGTTGCAGACCAATAGACAATGTATTCACCGGTTGTTTCGTCGTAAATAAATTCTGGCGCCCATGTGCATCCTGCTCCTTCTGGTGCAATTTCCGCAAGCCAAGGTTCACTCCAATTTACCAAATCATCAGATTCCCATACGACAATGCTATGGCTTCCGCTTCCTCCTGCTGACCCCCAATCTGCTCCACCATTTACTTTATTTAAGGCAATACTTAAGTCTGTTGCTATCATGTAAAATTTGTCACCTTCCGGTGCTCGAGCTATAAAATGATCTCTTAATCCGCTTTCACCAATCGTGCTTTTCAATACTGGTTGATTTTGATTTAAATCTGTCCAATTGAGGCCATCCTCACTCAGTGAAAAATAAGTCTGCTCTTGATCTCCATTTTCTTCTGTTCCATTAAACCTCACGAACAAATAACCGGCATAATCTTCCTCTTTTACTGTCTTTGCCTTTGCTTTTACAATCACCTCATATTCTTTTTTCACATCCTTACTTCCTTCTTTTGAGAAAACTGCCGTGAGTGTTACCTTTGTATCTTCTTTCTGTCTTGTAACAACGCCTGCTGGTTTTTCTCCATCTTTTTCGGGATTGATTACCTTCGGGTTAGAGGAAGACCATTGAATCAATACACCATCTTTTTCACTTGGAAGGGTAATGTTACCCTTAATATTATCTGCATTTGGAATCTCAAACTTCTCTGCTACAAGTTTAACTTCTCCCATCTTTTTTTCTCTGGCTTCTTTTTCTTCTTTCGTGACTTTTTTCACTTCTTCATCTGTCATCGCATAATCATATACTTTTATGTTATCAAAATATCCACGGAAATATTTATCCTCTGAATAAAATGATTTCCCGATATATGCTTTAAGGTTTCTCCCCAAATCATCTAAGGAGATATTTGTATTCAGATTCTCTGCAATTAATTTTCCATCTTGATAAAGGCTGATTGATTTTGGTGTCACAACCATTTTTATATTAATCCATGTTCTGCTGTTATTTGGATATACCGAGTTCCTATTTGCTAACTTTTCATTCTGATATCCAGACGTAGTGACCGCAAGTTTTGTGCTTGTCGGTGCGGTCTTTAAAAAAAGATATTTTTGATTATTCTGTCCTACACCGAATGTAAAGTAGTTTCCACTTCTTGTCACTTCATTGACATCCATTGAAATTGTCACTTTATCTTTTCCATCAAAATATCCCTCTGGAAATTCCAAATAACTGTCATGTCCTCCATCTGTTTTATCTCCATCCAAATATAATACCTGACCATATTCTTTATCCCATACATAAGATGCACCTTCTGTCACTGTTCCATCCTGATTTCCTGCGCTGTCTTTCACAATTCCTGTATAATCCTCATCGAAGTTATACTCCAAAGATGGTTTACTTTCTTCTGACTCTCCTTTTACTTTTACTTTGACTGTAATTTCCGAACCACCTTTTACAAACTCTTCGTCCGAAAGATTCAAAACCGGCGCTCCATCAGCACCAAACAAAACTGGTTTTACGTATGCATGACGACATGGATCATAAAGTGGATCTCCCGTATGACCTGCATGAGTATCTGCCGGTCTTGCATGATATACAATCACTGCATTTCCATATTCATCAACTGTAAAAGAGTTATGCCCCGGTCCACATAGTTCATCATTAAAATCACCACTTGTCATAATTGGGTATGGTGTTTTTACCCAATTTTCCTTTTTTGTCAGATCATCATCTGCATTTCCTGTCAAAAGTCCGACACAATATTCTGAGCCTGTTCCCGAAGCCGAGAATGCCAGATATACTTTCCCATCTTTTTGTAATACTGCAGGTCCTTCGTTTACTTTATATCTCTCTAATTCCCATACATATTCCGGTACTGTAATAACAGAGCAGGTACTTGTCAGCTGAGTAGGATTCGATGGGTCGATCGTTGCTATATAGAGACTTGAAATACCGGCAGGATTTCCGTCATTTTTAGTGAAATCAGCCCACACAAGATAGTGTCTTCCTCCTGCTTCAAAATATGTCATATCCAGAGACATTGCATTTAATCCAGTTTTGTCTCCTTGCATCGTCTTCACACGCTCTGGTTCTCCCCAGCTGTCTGGATTCGTAATTTCCTCTGAATTGTTACATTTCATCATAAATGGACGAATATTAAAGTTTCCTCCAGTTGTTTCATCTAGTGATGCTGTGCTGAGAAAATACCAGCTATCACCAATTTTATGTAATTCCGGTGCCCAAATCCATCTTCCATATCCCTGCACTTCGCTTTCATCCCAGATAACGTGTTCTTCAGCATTAGCAAGTCCCTCAATTGTTTTTGCCTCACGGATAACCAATCGATCATAACCATCTGCTCCGCCTTTTCCATTTACCGGATAGGATGCTGTAAAATAGTACATTTGTCGTTCTTCATCATAGACAATATATGGGTCTGCACGTTCTTCAATCAATGGTGAATCTGCCTTTGTGTAATATGCAGAACCTCCAATTGTTCCTCGCACAGTATATTCCATTCCCGCTCTGTCTGTATCCGCTTTTTCAATATCTGCTTCATTCCAACGCACGGAATATGTCTTTTCTTCTCCGTTTGAATACTGTGCAGTCACTTCTCTAACCGCCTTTTTCAGTTCTGTTTTCACATCTGCTCCTGTATCAACCGTAATTTCCTTGGTTATTTTTGAAAGTGATGTATTGTACGGAGTTGTAAATTGTTTTTCAATAGCGTCACATTCTTTTTGTGTCAATGCTTCTTTTTCTGCCCAAACAGCATCCTCTGCCACTTCACCAGCTTCAGGAATCGCATAGTCTGTTACTTTTGCTTCCTCAAATTCGGTAAGATTCTTTGAAGTTGTAATATAAGTCTGTCCATTTGCTTCTATAAATACTTTATACACTGCATCTGCACTATCATATACACAATACATTTTTTGTATTGAAGTAATTCCCTCAATCGTGGCAATTCTTTGATTCGAATATGTAATTAAATCTTTGGAATCATAGAGAACAACAGAGCCACTGTTTCCTCCATCCGCTGCAATAACCCCAAAGCTTCCATCTGCCTTTCGAAAGATTTGTGGAGCAACATAAGATTTAGTTCCCACAGAAGAATACAGAATCGGCTGATCTTTATGCAGCGCCTCATACTCGCCTTCTTTCTGCAACGCAATCTTCATACCACCATTTTGTGCAACTACAGGTTCATTACTTACATAGGCAGCAATATTTGCTCCTTTTGCAATGACCGTCAACGGGAACTCTTTTGTTCCATTTTTTGAAGCGCCATTTACTTTTATTGTCGCTGTCAATGTAACTGTTTTATTTTCATCTGATCTTTTGACCTTTCCGTCTTTTGTTATGACTGATGCATCACTTGTCTCCCAAACAACATCCGCATCTCCCACTTTTGTCGGAAGCTCTATATCCTCTGAGACAAATCCCGTATTTAATGTCAATTCTTTCGTATAAGTTACCACATCCTCCTCAGGATTCTTCTTGAGTACGGTTACCTCTATCTCCTTTTTCACCGAACGATCTTCAAGAGATATTGTTGCTGTCATAGTTACCTTTTTGTCTTTCTCACCTCGTATAATCGTTCCATCATCTTTCATTACATCTGATGCCGAAGACTTCCAGCTGATTTGTGTCATGCCACTCGCCCCTGTTTTTGGAAGCGTCAAAGAGCGGTCTGTCGTTTCCGGAAGTGTAAGCAAAGCACAATCACTCTCCAAAACATAATCATTATATTCCGCTGACACCTGCTGTGCTGTGAGTGCTGTATCATATATGCGGAAATTATCGATCAAGCCTTTGCAATATTCTCCCGTTCCCCAATTGGCCTTCCCGATTTGCAAAATACTATTCTCTCCTAAAATATCATCAATCGCATATTCACTTCCCTGTGTCGCTTTTTTTACACCATCTACATAAATTGTCGTATCCTTTTCACTGTGTACAACATCTATATGTACCCACTTCGTATAAATTTCAGATACATCTGCAGTTGCAGATACTGGTCTTGCCCCATTATTTTTATAGCGCTCTGCAATCATCTCGTTTTCACTATTGGTCGAGCCATGCAGAATTCCAAGATAACGTTCATTTGGATAGGATGGAGCCTTATTACTGTCCGAAGCATACAAAATCCATCCTTTGGCTCCCTTTTCCAATTTGGCATCGTAAGAAACCGTTAATTCTTTTTCTCCTGTCAACAGACTTTCTCCATCTTTTTTCTTTACATCTAAAAATTGTCCCGTCCCATTTAAAGAGAGCGCTTCACCTCCACCTTTATAACTTTCTGCCAACGAATATTCTCCGGTAGCCTTTGCATTTTTGTAAGTGATTTCTGCATTTTCCGATAAATCCTCAAAATCAAATTTTACCAATGGCTCCGGTATGTCCGCCGCTTCCACGGAAGCTGCTCCACTGTTGAAAGGACTTGTAATTCCGCCCAATAACGCAGCTACTGTAATCCATGAAATACATTTTTTTGTCTTTCTTTTCATAGTCTTCCCCTCCTGGATTTCTATTTGGTTTTCGTTTCTTTTTTTCTCCACACTACACCCAACGCTATCATCATTGTCATAATCAAAAGTATTACATTTGTGCCATCTCCTGTAGGAGCTGGTTTGGATGTTGTCATTTGTCCATTATCATTCTGTGGCGTATCCGGCTGTTCCGGATTCATTGGTTCTTCAGGATTCTCTGGTTGTTCCGGCGTATCTGGCGTATCTGGAACCTCTGGTTCATCCGGTATCATTTTCACTGCGTCTACCCCTTCGTGTGTAGGAGTAACCTGCATATAACCGTCTTTATCAAAAGTAATCTCATCAATACAAGTTTCCCTGTGTACACCGAGTCCATCTCCTGCCGTAAATATATTCAATGGCGTGTAGAATCTGTGATATGCCATAAAATATCGATCCTGACCTTTACCGTCTTTAACATGTACTATCGATTGATGTGCGGATCCCAGTATTCCTAGACTTTCATCTTTTGCCAGTAAATTTTTCTTTACCAGAGTAACTGATGCACTTCCATCATCGGTAAGCAAAGTATCAGATACACCGTAATTGACATGATAATTCGGACTATTGGCATCATCACAAGACCAGGTCCAGTGATATTTCCCATTCGCCTTTGTCACTACTACAGATTCTCTAAAATCCGTCAATCCATTTATTTGTTTTAAAGTATCTTTTTCAATGCTCATCATGTCATCGCTTAACTGTGCAATAGCGGCAGCTCCATTTCCAAATGTAATATAAGAGGTTCCATCATCATCTGTGAAAATTGATGGGTCTATTGCCTGCCCCATCTTGATA
>ERZ1034946.228-NODE-228-length-37914-cov-7.960089_pt1 | contig 37914 bp, 26 predicted proteins | sample MGYA00520591_ERZ1034946 | MGnify/ENA primary metagenome ERZ1034946 (study PRJEB33766, sample SAMN09781753) | gut metagenome | biome: gut microbiome | host: Homo sapiens | place: Madagascar | study: EMG produced TPA metagenomics assembly of the PRJNA485056 data set...
AGTATACAGAGAACCTCCCACTGGCAGCTTCTCTTGCATTCTTTGGCCAAAAAAGGCGGACGACCTAAGCCATCCGCCTTTGTTTTTTAACAGTTAAAATATTATTTTTCATAAAATCCCTAGTTCTGTCCATAATAAGCATTAGCTCCATGCTTACGATAGAAATGCTTCTCCTTAATACAATCAGGAGCCGGCTTAACATTTGGATTTAATGCCTCTGTATTTCTAGCCATCTTGGCAACTTCCTCAAGCACAACAGCGTTATGCACTGCCTCTGCTGCATCCTTGCCCCATGTAAAAGGTCCATGGTTCTGGCAGAGTACAGCCGGTGTGTATACAGGGTTAATCTTTCTTGCCTCGAAGGTCTCGATAATTACAAGTCCTGTGTTTTTTTCATATGCCTCATCAATCTCCTGTGGTGTGAGATTTCTGGCACATGGGATTGGTCCGAAGAAATAATCTGCATGTGTTGTACCATACAGCGGAATATCTCTTCCTGCCTGTGCCCAGGCAACAGCTTCTGGAGAATGTGTATGAACGATTCCTCCAAGCTCTGGGTATTTCTTATACAGCTCGAGATGAGTTGCTGTATCAGATGATGGCTTATATTTACCCTCTATTTTATTGCCCTCGAGATCCATGACTACCATATCATCAGGTGTAAGCTTGTCATAATCCACTCCGCTTGGTTTGATTACAAAGTATCCTGACTCTCTGTCGATACCACTTACATTTCCCCATGTATATGTTATAAGACCTCGTCTTGGCAGCTCCATGTTTGCCTCATATACCTGTTTTTTTAATTCTTCTAACATAGCCTATGCCTCCACACATTCTGCGCTTATTTACTAAGCTCTTTCTCGATTCTCTTTGCAATGCCCTCAGCATCAAGCTCATATTTGTGAAGAAGCTCTACTGCTGGTCCTGACTCGCCAAATACATCATTTACACCAATCTTTGTGAGCTTTGTAGGGCATTTCTCAGAAAGGACTGCTGCTACTGCATCTCCCAGACCACCGATTACAGAATGCTCCTCAACTGTGAAGATTCTGCCTGTCTTTTTAGCAGCTGCAAGGACAAGCTCCTCATCAAGCGGCTTGATTGTGTGGATATTGATTACCTGTGCGTCAATTCCCTTTGCCTTAAGTGCCTCGGCTGCTTCAAGGGATGCTGATACACAGAGTCCTGTTGCGATAATTGTGCAGTCTTTTCCATCGCGAAGCTCTACGCCTTTTCCGATTTCAAACTTGTAGCTTGCTTCATCATTTATAACTGGTGTTGCAAGACGTCCAAATCTTAGATATACAGGTCCCACATACTCGTAGGCTGCCTTTACTGCAGCTCTTGCCTCCACATCATCACATGGGTTGATTACTACCATTCCAGGGATTGCTCTCATAAGGGCGATATCCTCGTTACACTGATGTGTTGCTCCGTCCTCTCCTACTGAGATTCCTGCATGTGTTGCACCGATTTTTACATTTAAGTGTGGATAACCGATTGAGTTACGCACCTGCTCGAATGAACGTCCTGCGGCGAACATTGCAAAGGTACTGATAAATGGCACATAGCCACATGTAGACATACCTGCGGCGATGCCTGTCATATTTGCCTCAGCGATTCCACAGTCGATGTGACGCTCTGGAAAAGCCTTCTTAAATGTACCTGTCTTGGTTGCAGCGGCAAGGTCTGCGTCGAGAACGATAAGGTTCTCATGTTCTTTTCCTAATTCTACTAAAGCATTACCATAGCTTTCTCTTGTTGCAATTTTCTTTACTTCTGACACAGCTCTTCACCTGCCTTTCTCAAATCCTCCATTGCGATAGCAAACTCCTCATCATTTGGAGCTTTTCCGTGCCATCCTACCTGATTCTCCATAAATGAAACACCCTTGCCCTTAACTGTGTGGGCAATGATTGCTGTAGGCATTCCCTTTGTCGCCTTTGCTTCATCAAAAGCAGCTCTAATCTGGTCAAAATCATTTCCATCGATGTTGATTACATGGAAGTTAAAGCTCTCAAACTTCTTGTCGATTGGATATGGTGAGCAGACCTCGTCGATTGCTCCATCGATCTGAAGATTGTTATTGTCAACGATTACACAGAGGTTATCAAGCTTTCTGTAACCAGAAAACATAGCAGCCTCCCAAATCTGTCCTTCCTGAATCTCTCCATCTCCGAGAAGTGCATACACTCTGTAATCCTTGTTCTGAAGCTTTCCTGCAAGAGCCATTCCTGCTGCTGCTGAAAGTCCCTGTCCCAGTGAACCTGATGACATATCAACACCCGGAATATGCTTCATATCCGGATGTCCCTGTAAGTAAGAGCCTGTGTGACGAAGTGTGAGAAGGTCCTCAACAGGGAAATATCCTCTGTGTGCAAGTGCAGAATAAAGTCCCGGTGCAGTATGTCCCTTTGATAATACAAATCTGTCACGGTTCTCATCCTTTGGATTCTTTGGGTCGATATTCATCTCCTCAAAGTACAAATAAGTAAAAATGTCTGCTGCTGAAAGAGATCCGCCTGGGTGTCCAGCCTTTGCGCTGTGAACACCCTCAACGATTCCTTTTCGAACTTCAACAGCCTGTTTCTGAAGCTCTAATGTGTTCATTTTGTTTCCTTTCTTATATCTGCTATTGATAAGTTAAATAACTAAAACCTCTCACATCATAATCCTGATAACCCGCTGGTAAAAAACTAAATATCAGCGGATTTACACAGGTTCTAATGTGTGAGTCCTGAGAACGCTTTATTTGTAAAAGATGTCTCCCAGCATAAGGTCACGCTTGAAGTTTCTGATTGTAGTATCCTTGTCAATATATACAGCCTCAATGCCCATTGCAGCAGCCCAGTCTCCCATCTGCTCAGCAGTCAGGTCATAGGTGAATGCTGTATGGTGTGCTCCTCCTGCAAGTATCCAGGCCTCAGCGCCTGTGTAAAGGTCTGGCTGTGGTGTCCAGAAGTTTGTAGCTACTGGAAGCTTAGGCATTGGCTTCTCTGTCTTTTTACAATCTACATTGTTGATAATCAGACGGAATCTGTTTCCAAGGTCAACAAGTGATGTTGCAATACCAGCGCCTGTCTTTGATGTAAATACAAGTCTTGCCGGGTCCTCTCTGTCTCCCATTGAAAGTGGCTGGCACTTGATGCTGATTGGACCATCTGCGATTGATGGACAAATCTCAAGCATATGAGCCTCAAGGATTCCCTCCTTGCCCTTTACCAGATTGTAAGTGTAATCCTCAAGCATTGAAGTACCCTTGGCGTCCTTCATGCCTGCTGTCATGATTTTCATAAGTCTGACCATAGCGGCAACCTTCCAGTCACCCTCTGCTCCAAAGCCATAGCCTTTTTCCTCAAGTCTCTGGATGGCAAGACCCGGAAGCTGCTTTAATGAACCAAGGTCTCCAAAGTGTGTAACGATTGCCTGATAGTTTTTCTCCTCAAGGAATCTCTCAAAACCAAGCTCAATCTGTGCCTGAACTGCAACATGTCTCTTGAATTCCTCTGGGTCTCTGCCCTCAAGCAGGATGTCATACTTGTCATAGTACTCATCAACAAGTGCATTTGTGTCTGACTGCGATACAGAATCAACACACTCGGCGATTTCATTTACAGGGTAAGTATCAACCTCCCAGCCAAACTTAATCTGTGCTTCAACCTTATCACCCTCTGTAACAGCAACGTTTCTCATGTTGTCTGCCACTCTCATTACACGGATGTGGCTGCTCTCTACAACGCCGACTGCTGTGCGCATCCATGATGCAATCTTGCCCTGAACAACCGGGTCTGACCAGTGTCCTGCAACAATTTTTCTCTCAATGCCCATACGGCTTACAATGTGTCCCCACTCTCTGTCTCCATGAGCCGCCTGATTTTCGTTCATGAAGTCCATGTCAATTGTATCGTATGGAATCTCCTCATTGTACTGTGTATGAAGATGTAAAAGAGGCTTTCTAAGCTCCTTTAAGCCGAGGATCCATGACTTAGCCGGTGAGAATGTATGACACCATACGATTACACCTGCACATGTATCATCTGTGTTTGCCTCGTTAAAAGTCTTTCTGATGAGCTCATTTGTGATAAGAGTTGGTCTCCACTCAACCTCATATGGAAGCACCCCTGACTCATTGAGCTTTGCAACGATTTCCTTTGAATGTGCTGCCACATTTGCAAGGCACTCATCTCCGTAGAGATCCTGTGAGCCTGTACAAAACCAGAACTTGTAATTTTTTACTGCTAACATAATAACCTCCCTTTATTTTATATAACTTCCTGATGCAGAAAACCTGCAGCCAGCAGCTTCTCCTGCATACTTATGTATATAAAAAGAATACAACTTGTACGTATATGAATACAAGTTGTAGTTTGTATTTTTTTCTTTAATTGTCTAAACAGTTTTCCATCCCACACTGTCTCTTTCAACAATCTCCGGCTCAATCATTATTCTGTTTCTGCCATCCATTTCTTCTCCGTTCATAAGCCTAAGCAAAAGCTCTGCCGCCATTCTGCCAAGCTTCTCCTGTGGGTGGGCTATGGTTGTCAGCGGCACCATACATGTCTCTGCCAGGGACGAGTTGTCAAAGCCTGTCAGTGCCACATCCTCAGGGCATTTAAGCCCCTCCGCCTCAAGCGCCTGTAGTATATAAAGGGCGGTCTGGTCATTGTAGGCAGCAACCGCGTCAAAATACCTGTTATCCCGGTTCCTTGCCATCTGACGAATCATATCGTAGGGATGGCTTTTCCTATCCTCAGTGTAGAACCAGATGACCTTATCCGGGTCGTAGATGATGCCCGCCTCCTGCAAAGCCTGAATGTAGCCCTTATGCCGCTCCTGCCCCTGTATGTCATCCGCCTTAAACACACCCACTATGTCCCTGTAGCCATGGGATATGAGAAAATTGGTTATCATGTAACTACCCTTTCTGTCATCCATCAAAATCTGAGGCTTGTTCTCCAGATGGCTGTACCAGCCCTGTATAAAAACATATGGTATGTGGTACTTGTCCAAAAGTTCATACAAGTTCAGATGTCTGCAAAAGATTTGGCTCTTGCTGGGCTCTATGATGAGTCCGTCTATGTTTTTCTGCAAGAGTTCTTCTAAATACTTTGCCTCCAAGGCTCTGGAATTCCTTGTGTTTTTAAGAATTATGCTGTAACCATTTTCTGTCATGATCTGGTCTATGCCCTGCACTACCCGGGGAAAAATATAGTCAGTCAGATAGGTTGTAATCACTGCGATATTATGGGTTTTTCCAGAGGGTGGCAGCATTAAACTGCAAAAAGTTCCCCTGCCATGCTCGGCATAGACAAGTCCTTCATCTCCCAGTATTTCAAGAGCTTTCCGCACCGTCTGCCTGCTGACTCCGTATTCCTTTGTAAGCTCATTCTCTGAGGGAAGCCTGTCCCCCGGTCTTATGTCTCCGCTTAAGATTTTTGCCCGGAGGTCTTCCATCAAATCATAATATTTTAATTTCTTATCCTGTGGCATTTATTCCCCTGCCCTTTCTCACCTGACTGGTTTACGCTTTATTCTGTGAAGCTGCGGTTTTACAACTATGTCTGTCACCACCAGCCCCTCTCTCTGGCTTACAGCATACCATACTGCGTCAGCTACTTCCTCCGGCAGAAGCCTTGCTTCCACCTCCTCGTCTGCTGTAAAATCCGCATTGCGGTAGAGATTGGTGGCAGTCATATCCGGCTCGATATTTATGACTTTTACACCATATTTTCTCGCCTCGTCAAACAGGCTGTGGGAGAAGCTGGTAAGTCCTGCCTTGGTGGCACCATAGGCACAGCCATGAGGGTTAGATTTTCCTGCTGTCACAGATGAGGTGTTCACGATTATGCCTGCATTTTTCTTCAAATCCCTAAGAAGCAGATTGGTGATAATCATTGGAGCTTCAAGGTTTGTCCTGACCATCTGGCTTATTTTCTGAGGATTAAGCTCTTCGTGGAGACCATAATAGCCGACGCCGGCGTTGTTGATGAGGAGGCTGATGTCGTGGTCTTTGTTGATAGACTGAATGGTCTCTATGAGTTTTTGGGTGTTGCACAGGTCACAGGTTATCTTATGAAAACGAGTATTCATGTGTTGCTCGTCATCATTTAGCCTATCGACCTTACAATTTATGTCCGCTCGTAAATCTGTATCCACTTGTAAATTTGTGTCTGTGGGTATGTCTACGTCAACCTGTAGTTTCCTATCAGGCTTTGAGAAGTCTCGCCCAAGTCCGTAGACCTCGCAGCCTTCCATCACAAGCTTTTCTGCAATCGCAAGCCCTATACCTGATGAAGCCCCTGTCACCAGTGCTTTTTTCTGCATTTTGTTTTCCTCCATACTTATTGCTTTCTTAGTTCCTGTTCAAATTCTATAACTTTTTGTATATCTTCTCTTTCAAACATTTTTACTGTAATCATAAACTACCTACTCCTTAATAAGCCTACTATATAGTTTATCAAAATATAGTAGAATTTAACAGTCACAAATCCACCTATTCCATACGGATTCTTTCCACAAGGCTCTCCCGGCTCATCTTTTCAAACTGATACTTAGGTATGGCATAGGCGATTACAAGCAAAATCGGAATCATAAGCAGACAAGGCACTATTGTAAGATGCATCTGAAAGAAAAATGCACTGCCAATTGTATTCGATAAAATCTCCTCCGAGCCAAACACGACTAGCAATACTGCAATCACAAATGCGCCTCCCAAATACAGAAAGCCCTCAGCCACCAGCATTTTCGCCACCTGCTTTTTCGTCATTCCCACAACTTCCAAAAGTGCCAGTTCCTTTCTTCTGCTGATTACAGAAGTTGCCGTTGTATTAAAGAAATTCATAATGCCGATAAAAGCTAAAATAAGGGCAAGAAAACCACCAATCATATAGTATTTGCTGACAAACCGCTGAAAGCTCTCTTTCATATCCAATACAGAAAGTACATTAATCATATCATTTTCTTTCAAAACATTCTCGTCAATGTATGCTTTTACCTGCTTATCCCTGCCCTTCTTTGCATCAATCGCCGCATACATGGCTGATTCATTTCCCGTCTGACTGATATATTCATCCTCCGGAACCAATACTGTAATGTAAATGCTGTCTGCATACGGATAATCCAATGCATATGGCATCAGGGCTTCTCCCAGCACCTCATAATCCTTCTCATTTCCATTTTGGTACTCCATTTGAAAAATATCTCCTGTCTGATAGTAAGAAACAGGATGCTCTGCAAATTTATCGCCATAATCTACAATCACATAATCTCCGCTTTTAAATTTATCCCAGGATGGCTTTTCCCCTCTCCATTCCAGTTTGTCAAAGACAGCCTGACTGATTCCAAGGAAATGGACATTTACAGTGTTAGTCGCTTTTGCATCCTCCCAAATCTGCTTTTCATAGTCATTCCAGTTCTCCTCGTATTTGTTTGCCAATGACTCCCAAATTTTAAGAAGCTCCGGCTCCATCTGGTGAGTTTCCTTTGAATAATATACATATCCGGTTTTCTCACTTTCCGGACATTCATTCAGAATCTCCTTGATTTCGGGTGTAATACCATTGAAAGTGGTATTGGACAAAGTGGCTGTCATCTGATCCAGTTGAAAATCAGATGCTAAAAACACGTTTTTGTAAGACTCAAAATCATAGCCCTGCACCAGCATCACTATACTGTTGACCACCACCATAGACAGGGCAATGGAAAGCATAACAATCAATCCCTTTCTCCAGTTCCGGAACACATTTTGAACCGCCATGCCCCACCAGCTTACAGAAGTATTCTTTTTTATTTTTCTCTGTGACTGCTCTCCTTCTGCCAGACGCAGGGCTTCCACAGGAGAAACTCTTTCCACCATTTTGCAAGCCTGCAGGCTGGATAGGTATACCGTCAAAAGTGTCAAAAGCGCTGCCATAATAAAAATCAATGGGTTTGCGGACACAACAGTCTGACTTGTCTGTGCGCTGATATTGCTGTCTGCTGTTAGTGATGGAGCCATGCAAAGCCCTGCCAGATATCCACACAGCAAACCAATAGGAATACCAATTGCCGACAGTCTCCATGCCTGCATACGCACAATTTTTTTGAGCTGTTTTCCTGTTGTTCCAACATTTTTTAGTAAGCCATAGGCTCTTATGTCCGTTTTCACAGAGATATTAAAAATATTATAGATAATCAAATATCCTGCCATTATCACCAAAAGAATCATTACTGCAAGCGAAGAAAATGAAAAGGAGTCCTCCTCAAAAAGATTGTATGCAGGATTTACTTCCATTCCTGTTCCTGCTTTCGTAAATCCCGCTGCCTTAGATATCTTTCCAGTTTTCTCTTCCAGCTTCCAGAGATTCTTATACCATACGCAATACTCCAGACCTCCGTTATAAATGCCATTTTCTAATTCTTCCTTGGTAACATGATAGCGATTCTCCTCTGCATATGCTTTAGATACCCAGACCATCTGCCCTAAAACAGCCTTGTCTCCCTGCCAGAATCCACATACCTTAAAGGTATCCGTCTTGTATTGCTTAAGTGTCGGATTTACTTCCCAGGTCAGCGTCACCTCTTCCCCAATCTCAGGCGTGACCCCCAGAGCCTCCAGTATCATGCTGCTTAGTGCTACTTCATTTTCCTTCTCCGGCAGTCTTCCGGTGGTCGGCAGACAATTAAAGCTTTCTGCCATATTTTCATCCCCATATCGTACTTCTACAGAAAAGCCCAGCCGCTCATCCATTCCAGTTCCCAAAAAAATACCTGAACCATATCGTTCCACGTCTTCGCTTTGACCAATTATCTGCTGTAAACTCTGTGCATCTTCTTCTGACAAATTCTGTGCATTGGCATGGGCTGAATCCATAAACTGTTTTATTTCTGTTGCTCTCCGTGAAAGAATCATGGACACGCTGCCCACAAAAAGGCTGGTAAATAATAGCGATGTCAATGCGATTGCAATGACAGCAATTATATTTCTAGCCCGGTTCATTTTCATAAAACGCTTAGTCAATAAGCTCAGGGTCTCTTTGTTCTCTACCTTTATCATACAATCACCCCCTGCTATACCATACCGCTGTCTGAGACGATTTTTCCATCTTCAATCTGCAGTATCCTGTCCGCCATCTGGGCAATCTCCTCATTGTGGGTAATCATCACTATTGTCTGGTGAAAACGCTGACTGGTCACTTTTAAAAGTCCCAGCACATCCTGACTTGTCCTTGAGTCCAGATTGCCGGTAGGTTCATCTGCCAGTAAAATGGCGGGCTTTGAGGCTAATGCCCTGGCAATTGCCACCCTCTGCTGCTGTCCTCCTGACAAGGCATTTGGCATATTTTTAAGCTTAGACCCAATACCTAATGTGTCAACAATTTCATCTATATAGCTTTTCTCAATATTTTTGCCATCCAGTTTTACCGGTAGGATAATATTCTCCCATACGTTTAACATGGGCACCAGATTATATTGTTGAAATACAAAGCCAATATTCCTGCGCCTGAAAATAGTGAGTTCATCCGCTGTCATATGGCTTAAGTCCTGCCCATCCACAATCACCTGTCCTGATGTGGGATTGTCCAGTCCGCCTATAATATGCAGCATGGTAGACTTTCCACTTCCGGAAGTTCCGACTATTGCTGCAAACTCTCCTTTTTCCACTTCCAGATTTACATTATCCAGTGCTACGACTTCGGTCTCTCCCTGTCCATATACTTTTCGTAAATCTACTGCTTTTAATATATTCATGTCATCCTCCCTGCTAAAAAAGCCTGTATTGATTTTTACAATACAGACTTTATCATGACAATGTCTCAAGCTTGTTTCTGAAATATCACAGTTTTGATACTATTGCTGCTTTGATACCGGGAGAAAAACAGAAAATGTAGAGCCTTTTCCCAGCTCAGATGCCACTTTTATATATCCCTTTTGCACCTGAATAATCTCCCTTGCAAGAAATAAGCCAATTCCCACTCCCGGCTGGTCTGCCACTGACAGGCTCCGGTAAAAGCGTCCAAATATCTTTGGTATCTCTTCCTTTTCTATTCCAATTCCATTATCGGTTATGTCAATCCTCACAAAGAAAGAATACTGCTCGGCTTTTATGCTGACATTTCCACCGTTGGATGTGTATTTAATCGCATTATCCACAATATTTCCAAGGGCTTCTACCATCCATTTTGCATCGCACATGGCATGTAAATCGGTGTCACACAGACTCAGGCTGATACCCTTATCCCCTGCTTTTGCAGCAAACTGCTGCTGCACAGCTTCAAGCATCTGCCTTATAGCAGTGTCCTCTGGATGTACTGCTATAATTCCACTCTCCATCCGTGACAGCTTTACCAGTGATTGAATGAGAAAATCCAGCTTCTCCGTCTGCTCCAGAATGGTAGCAATTTCTTCCTGATTTTCACTGCTGTTCTCAGAGAGTATCTCGCCATAAATTTTGAGATTAGATATAGGAGTCAGGGTCTGATGCGCTATATCTGAAATAAGCTTCTGTATAACCTCCTTCTGCTCCTGCTGATTTTTCCCTGCCAGAAGACTGCTGTCTAAATACTGCTTCATGCTGTTTTCAAGAGCTGAATACTTTTCCTCAGATATTTCTGTCCTCTCCAATTCTCCATTTATTGCGCAATCTATCATTTGCTGTAATCGGTTTAGAAGCCGCTTTTCCTTCTGATAAAAAATGCAATACCAGAAGGCTCCACATATGACAAATATTACTGCAATCAATATGATTTTTCCTATCATTCCTTCACCACCCATGTATAACCGATTCCATAGACCGTCCTAATATATTTAGGATTCTGTACATCATCCTCCAACTTGTCTCTGAGCCGCTTGACTGCAACTGTCAGGGCATGGGCATCCACAAACTCTGTATCTCCCTGCCATACCTCGTCAATCAGGTATTCGCGCTTCAATACTTTCCCTCTGTTTTCACACAGCAGCCTAAGTAATTTTTGCTCAGTCTTGCTAAGCTCAACAAGCTCCCCGTTTTTAAAAAATTCCATTTTATCAAAACAGAACTCAAATCCATCTATCTTCACAGAATCACCTGCTGTCGTCTCCTTATTTCTAAGCTGCACTGCCACCCTTGCCCGCAGTACCATAAGGCTGAAGGGCTTTGTGATATAATCATTTGCGCCCGCATCCAAGCCAGTCACGATATCCACTTCCATATTATTTACAGTAAGCAGAATAATCGGCACTTGACTGTTTTTCCTTATTTCCTTTACAAAATCAATTCCGTTTCCATCCGGCAGGTTCACGTCTAATAAAACCAATGCTATGTCTTCCCCGCTCAAGATTTCTCTTGCTTCTTTTAAACTTCTACACTGATAAAAGAGGCAGCTATCATTCTTTAAGGCAAGACGTATTCCATCATTTAATTTTTTGTCATCTTCAACTATCAGTATCTTTTCGCCCATTATCCACTACCACCTGAAAATTTTATCCGTTGGCAAATATTTACCCAGTCTCTCCACCATAAATCCTTCCATCTCATCCCTCAGATATTCCGGGTACTGATAATACCCCTCCACATTATCATAAGGGAAATTCACAATGGCAGACTCCGGTTCTTCTTTCCTCATTTTCTTGAGATAATCCTGGGATATTCTAAAGCTGCCCACTGACACATCCCAGATGCTTGAGGCGTCAAGCTGTGAAAAAACCTCCTGACACAATTTATCATACTCTTCCTTCCAGTCCCTGCAATAAATCATGGGGTCAAAGCAGAGCCTGACTGGAAAACCATTATCCATGGCACTTTTTGCCGCCCTGATTCTGTCAGATGGTGTCCCTGCATAATGCTCATATCTGGCTGAAATTGTGTCAGGTGAAATTGTGTATGCAGCTATAACCCTGTCACAGCCCTTGAGCTTTTCCCATATGTCCTGCCTGCCACTCTTTGTCCTGATTTCTATAGTAAGCTTATCATGACAGCGTGTAAACTCCACCCACTCACGCACATAATCTGTCAGGCTGTCACATGCCACCAAATCGGCATCATAGGACACGCAGAGATAGATGGAGTGGTCTTTTAGGATTTGCTCAAGCTCTGCAAAATAATCCTCCAGATTCACAAATATAACCATATTTCCTGATGGGTACATGCCCTTCAGATAGCAGTACTCGCAGTCAAAGACACAGTTCATCATACATGATGTGTAATAAAAATACTCATTTCCAAAGCTTTGGCAGACCGGAGCCCCCTTGTATATTTTTGCCCCTGTCTTTTCTGCTATGATAAGAGCCTGGGACTGGTGCTGGACAATCACGCTCTGCCTGCTCCTGTTAAAGACGTCCTTGTAGTGCTTTATATATATCCTGTTTGCATTTGGAAAATGCTCAAGTATTCTCTTTGTTCTTGGATTCTCCCTGACCTTTTCCTCTATATAAATGTGGGAAAAGCTAGAGTAATTCTCGTTTGATTTCATCCAGACAGACCTTTCCGTTTTTCTTATCGTGGGCTGGCAGCCTGCCCTCGTCATAGAGTCTATTAATGTATGTCATATAGTCTGTGCCCTCAAGAGAGAGATACTTTATCAACTGCCTGACCTGATTTTCCATGACTTTTGAACAATGCAAATCCTTGCAGAGTTGATTTGTAAACTGTGTGCTTTCTTCTGCTCTGCACATATCGTCGTTCAAACTATAGTGTTCCATATGTTGTTGCTGTATGCTGTTATTTTTTCCGCTATTTAGCTTGTCATTATGCCAATTCCCAGCATCCGTCACAAACATATCCACATATGAGGAAATCTCATCCACTGCTTCTGCCATGAGCTTTTTAATAAAATCTGGTGTCAGCCCCTCTATGTCTCCATTATCGGACACTAACTTGACAAAACCCATCCTGTGTGGACCCACATATAGGTTTGCCGCCTGATATATGGCAGCCGCCTCCATATCGTACAGTGCCATATTGTGAGAGTCCTTGTTTACATATTCATGTATTGGTTTATGAATCACAACAGGAACTGTCACCAGCTCCCGCTCCGGCAGACCGCTCCTTAATATCATATCCGGATAAAAAGTCCTGCCCGTCGCCTCTTCTGTTATTTTATTGCAGATAAAGACCTGTCCCGGCTCATAGTCTCCTGCGCAGGTTCCCACATTTATGATGGCATCCTCTGCCCTTATTCCAAAAAATGATGCGGCGCCGCTTACCGCAGCCGCCGCCATCACACTCCCCTGCCCTGTCAATATGATTCTGACAGGCTGGTTTTCATTTTCAAACACATCAAATCTGTAATATTTATCAGTCTGACGCTTTTTTAAATTATAATGCTTTATTAACCCGCTGCACTCTCCATAGAAAGCGCAAAAAATATATACCATTACAATATTTTCTCCATATCCTTCTGCACATCCTCGAAGCTGCTGAGAATTGGCTTCTCTTCCTTTCCGTGAATGTGTCTTGCTATGTAATTTTTCGTAATCTTATAGACCTCTGGTGAGAGCACCAGAACACCGATAAGGTTTGGTATCATCATCATTCCGTTAAAGGTGTCAGATATATCCCATGCCAGTGAAGATGTGAGCTGCGGTCCCACGAAGCACATTAATACGAAAAATATCTTGTAACCGATTACCGATTTACGTCCGAATAAGTACTCCCACGCCTTGCTTCCATATACGCTCCAGCCAAGAGTAGTTGAAAAGGCAAACAGCATAACTGCAATAGCAATAAAGCCTGTTCCGAACTTTCCAAATACCGTTGAAAAAGCAGCTCCAACCAATGCTGTTTTTTCAAGTGCCACTCCATCTGCACCAGCGACAAGCACCGTGCCTGTAGCCGGGTCAACCACTCCTGATGACAAAATCACAAAGGCTGTCAATGTACACACAACAATTGTATCTGCAAATACCTCAAATATTCCCCACATTCCCTGACGAACAGGCTCGCGGACATTTGAGCAGGAATGAACCATTACAGAGGAACCAAGTCCTGCCTCATTTGAGAACACTCCCCTCTTAAAGCCCCATGTGATTACACTTTTTACTGTAACACCGACAAAGCCGCCCTCTACTGCCTTGATTCCGAATGCACAGCCGAAAATACTCTTAAATACAAGTCCTGCACTCTGGATATTTGAGAAAAATATCACAAGGGCTCCTATCATATAAAGTGCAACCATAAAAGGCACGATTTTTTCTGTAACGGCTGCAATTCGCTTGATTCCACCTATAATCACAAGGGCTGCCACAATGACAATTCCAATTCCTGTAACCCAGGTCGGGACATTAAATGCTGCATTAAGGTTAACTGCTATGGTGTTATTCTGTGATAAGTTTCCAATTCCAAAGGAAGCAAACAGGCAGAAGATACAGAATGCCACTGCCAAAACTGCTCCCAGTGTCCTGCAGTTTTTGTGCCTGCCCAGTCCATCCCTCAGATAGTACATAGGACCTCCACACCATTCACCTCTCTCGTTTTTCCTTCTATAATAAATTCCCAGCACATTTTCAGAGTAGTTTGTCATCATTCCAAAGAAAGCAGCAATCCACATCCAGAAAATCGAGCCGGCTCCTCCAGCCACGATTGCAGATGCCACACCTGCTATATTTCCAACTCCTACTGTGGCAGCAAGAGCTGTACACAGTGACTGGAACTGTGAAATATTATGCTTGTCTGACTTGTCCTTGGAATCACTTTCCTTATTAAACAGCTCTCCAATTGTGTGTTTCCACCAGTGTCTGAAATGGGAAACCTGGAAAAATCCAGTGAGACAGGTCATTATAATACCTGTTCCCAAGAGAAGGATAAGACCAATCTTGACCCACACAAAGTTGTTAATCACGTCATTAACATGCGCAACTGTTGCCAGAAATTCATTCATTTTTCATAATTCTCCCTTTTTACGATTTCGACATATCAACTATAATCTGTCGTTATCAGTTTTCATATGTCTTGCAGATAAAAATGTACCATAAACCTGCACCTGAGTGCAAGATTTATGGTACACTTTATTATGCTAATGTAAAAAAGTTATACTTATGCTTTGCTTTTTTTGCCTGTTTTATTTTGTACATTTCCTTATCAGCCATGACTATGTACTCGTCAAGGCTCATTCCACTGGATGGGTCTGTCACAATTATTCCATAGCTTATACTCACGTCACTCTTCTTAAGCTCGGACGAAACCTTCTCGATAAAATCCCGTATGACTTTTTCATCATTGTGAGGGTAAAAAAGCACAAATTCATCTCCACCGAACCTGTATACAAAGCCCTCTACCGGCTTCTCCCTTTCAAGCGTTTCTGCTATTTCCTTTAAGACTTCATCACCATACTTATGCCCCTTAGTATCGTTTATCTGCTTGAATCCATCTACATCAAAAAATATCATGCTGCAGCTGGTTCCATTTTCTGTAAGATTTTTGAACCTCGGCATTACCATCTCCGTATAAGCAACTCGATTGTAAAGCCCCGTCAAGGCATCTCTGTTGTAAATATTTTTAAGCTCCTCATTTATCACTTCAAGCTTTCTCTGCCTGTAGAGGTCCTCAAGTCTTGTGACAAATGTAGAATTAATGGACATCACATCAGCATTGTCATACAAAAATCTCGGATTTCTGAGTACTGTACAGCCAACAATCCTGTCCCTAAAATGAATCGAACAAAGCATAAATGTGTTGCGGCCCGGCTGACTCTCCATATACGTTTTCAGTTCAACAAGCGTCCTTACATCCATTTTACCCTTTTGTTTTTCCCCTGCATAAGAGAGCATCAGGTTGTCAGGATTGTACCTCTTCCTTGGGAATTCTCCTTGAATAGATGCCTGCACCAATTCCTTATCAGTAATAATATAGAGTCCATCGCAGTCCAATGAGAGAACATACTTGGAGAATTTCTCATAGAGCTCATTGTAGGAAACACATTCCTCAATCGCATTCTGAAGAGTCATAACAGCCTCTTCCTGCTCGCCCACTGCAACCTGATACTCAATCTGTTCCTTGGCATATCTTCTGTAATCCACCCGGCCATTATTAGGACAGCCGCAGCTCTCACCATATACCAAATCAGATTGGAGATAGTGGTATTTTTCAACCGGCCTGCCATCCCACAGGTCTGCTAAAATCTGCATGGCAGTCTGACCGATTCTGCCGCGATTGCTTTCTATTGTAGTAATCTGTGGGCTGAAAAATGCAGCCTTGTCCAGATTGTCACAGCCGGTAACCAGAAAATCCACCGGCACGCTGTAACCATACCTTGCAGCCTCTGAGCATATTCCTGCTGCTATATTGTCATTTGCACACACAAAAGCATCTGGAAACGCACGCTTCTCCTCCTGCCACTCCTTCATGTACCTGACACCGGTAGCAAAATCATAGTCTCCATTCATGTACATGTCATCTGTCACAGGAATGCCATAGCTCTCCATGGCTTCCTTAAAAGCTTCAAGTCTCACAGTATTTTCGTACTGTCCCTCCGGACCTCCTGCATAGACAAAGCTCCTGCAGTTGTGGTGATTGTACAAGTGGTCTATCATCTCTGTAAAAAGTCTCTTATTATCATTCCCCACATAATAAAAGCCCTCCCTGTCGTAGGCTATGCTGACAACCGGTGTCCTAGTCTGCTCCAGCTTCCCTACAATGGACTCTATCTGTTCCCCGTCCACCATATTACTGCAATCAAATATTATTCCATCAAATCCATCTAACTCCGGCAGACTGTAAATCACGTATTCTCCGTCATTAAACTTCTTGTCATGGCTCCAGTTACCATTTGAGCTGAAATAATAGAGGCATATATCTATGCCCAGACTCTCTGCCTGCTTTATAATTCCATCCACCCAGGAATATGTAACAAATCTTTTCCATCCATCTGCTATAAGTGCAATTTTCTTCATCCTCTTCTCCAATACTCACGCTTTTAAGCTGCGTGCAGCTATATGAATACATTATAGACAAAAAAACCACGCAGTACAATCGCCTGCGTGGTCTTTTAGTATTATTTCGTTATTTTCTAAATCTGTTGACGCAGGCTACAATAATTTTTACCATCTGGCTGTTTATTGCTCCGCCCGTCATTTTGGCAAGCCCTCTGAATGGCATATTATATATAAAAAGTATATTCAGATTTGGTTTGCCCTTCTTCTCACTCTTCTCCTTGGTATGGGTCATGATTTTCCATACAAGCCTTGCTATAAGGCTTCTGGCATAATACATCTGACAGATTGCATCATTTGCATCAAGCCCCTTTGATTTATCCCAGCTCAGGTCTGGCAGGGGGCTCCCATAGAGCTGCTCAAATTCACTATCCGGCACATTCTCTATATGACCTGAAAAGTAATCCCTAAGCTCTTTCTCATGGTTCTCATATGGATTATCCATACCATGCTCTGATGCTTCTATGTCGATGCCGCCAGTAAGCCTTATGTCTGACACACTGGCACCCACATAGATTTCATAGCTGCCGCCCTCAATCTCCCATGATGAAGTCTTTGTATTATAATATCTGAAGGATTTGTCGTCAAAGCCTATTGAAACCCATTTTGACTCTCCTGACTTAAGAAATACCTTTGCAAACCCCTTCAGCTGTCTGGCAGGGGCAAAAATTTTCTGATTTTTTTTGCCGATATACAGCTGGCAGACCTCAGCACCGTCATAGAAGCCTGTGTTTGTAAGCTCGAAAGATACACCATCCCTTGTGATTTTCAAATCGTCATAGGAAAATGCAGTATAGGATAAGCCATATCCAAATGGGTATCTGACAGCTTTATTTACAGTGTCATAATAGCGATAGCCCATATATAAGCCCTCTCTGCACTCACTGCCCTTTTCTTTTGCCGGATAATATGCAGCTGATGGGGTGTCCTCATATGCGTAAGGATAAGTCTCAGCCAGCTTTCCACCAGGACATGCCTGACCTGTTATAATGTCAAGCATGGCACTTGCTCCTGCCTGGCCTCCAAGATAGCCATGTAAAATAGCACATGCCGCTGGCTCCCACTTCATCTCCACAGGAGAACCGGCATGCAGTATGACTACTGTATTGGAGTTTACTCTGCATATTTCATCAATCAGTCTGGTCTGCCCCTCCGGCATCCTCATATGCTTTCTGTCAAGCCCCTCTGATTCGCTTATCTCATCAAGTCCTACATACAATAATACTACATCTGTTTTCTTTGCAAGCTCCACAGCCTCAGCAATCAGCTTATCATCAGATTTTTCATTTCTCACATAGCCTCTGGCATAACCCGTCAGGTTTAAATCAGTCTTTTTTATCTCTTCCAGAGCACTCTCACAAAATGTAGGATTAACTAGGGAAGAGCCCGCCCCCTGATACCTTGGAATATCCGCAAATTCACCAATCACGGCAACATTTGCCCCCTTTTTAAGTGGCAGGATACCATTTGTATTCTTAAGCAGTACTATGCTCTCCCTCGCTGCTCTTCTGGCAAATTCGTGGTGCTCTCCCTTATCAAAGCTGGTGACTCTGCTGTCCTTTTCAGCTGTCTTTATCTGATATATGGTGTCAAGCAGCTCATCCACTCTCCTGTCAAGCACAGCCTCATCAAGCCTGCCTTTTTTCACAGCACGGACAATCTCTCTGGCGCCAGCCCTGCCAGTAGACGGCATCTCAAGGTGAGAACCGCAATTAACCCCCTCTACATGGTCATTACTGCCGCCCCAGTCAGATACCACTATGCCATCATAGCCCCAGTCTCCATAGAGTATGTCCCCAAGCAGATGTTTATTCTCATTTGCATACTCTCCATTTATCCTGTTGTAGGCTGTCATGATTGCCTTAGGCTTTCCCTCTTTTACTGCAATCTCAAAGCCTGTCAGGTATATTTCCCTCAGGCTCCTCTCATCTATTACAGAGTCCATAGACATGCGGCGCTCTTCCTGAAAATTAGCGGCAAAATGCTTAGGACATGCAGCCACTCCCTCTTTTTGCATACCTCTGATATAGGCAGCTGCCATCTTGCCTGCATGATATGGGTCCTCTGAAAAATACTCAAAATTACGTCCACACAGGGGATTTCTCTTCATATTAAGACCTGGTCCTAAGATTATATCAACACCTACCGCTCTGGCTTCCCTTGACAAATGCTCTCCAAGCTCTTCTCCAAGCTTTTCATCCCAGCTGTTTGCCATGGTCGCTGCTGTAGGGTAACAGGTAGCAGGAATAGACGCATTTAAGCCCAGATGGTCGCCAGCTCCTGCCTGTTTTCTAAGCCCATGAGGTCCATCTGACAAAAACACAGAAGGGATTTTGTGTTTCTCAAAATCCCTTGTCTCCCATACACTTTTGCCAGACATCATGAGTGCCTTTTCCGCCAATGTCATTTTCTCTATAATATGCTTATACTTTAACTGACTCTTATCCCTCATTGTCTGTCCTCTCTTAAATCTGTGCTGGCTTACGCTTTGCAATCTCCTCCTGCTCCTTTGGCAAATCCTTCTCGATTGTAAAGAACCAGATTAAGGCTGCACATATAACGTAGGCCATTGTCTCAACCCATATGTAGCTTGCTGAGATTGCCATGCGGGTTGAAGCTTCCTGACCAGCCTGTCCCAGTGCCACACTGCTGTCCTGATTGTAGCCACTGAGCTTGAGCACCGCGCTGAATATAGCATTGCAAACCGGGGTTCCGGCAACCATGATTGAACTGTATATTGACATTGTAAGTCCATCTGTTCTGATGCCCTCCTTGTATTCAATATGGTCAATCACATCTGCCAGCAGGGCTAAAATCATATAGCATGCCGGTGCAGAACCAAGACACTTCATGGCAACTCCGATTGCAACCGGAATAATGCTGCCATTTCCGATAATTGCAATCACGCCTCCTGCTGCACCAAAGAGCATGCCCATCATGCAGACAAGCCTCTTGCCGTACTTATTGCAGAGTGGCACTACAAAAGCTGCCGCAACCGCCATTGGAATAGCCCCCATTATTGAAAGCAGCGACTGCGAAGCTCCCCAGGCATCTACACTACCGAAAAAGCTATTGTCCAAAACCCATTTACAGTAGTAGGACATGGAACCATTTTTCATGGCTCCGCTCCACTGAAATCCGATATAGAAAAGCATAGCAATCCACCATGTCTTTTCGCTGACTACAGCCTTGAGCTGTCTCGATATGGATGGTGTGTGCTTTTTATCCGCACCGCTTTCTGCCACATGTCCACGAAGCTCCTCCGTGACACGCTCTCTTGTAAACATAAATTGCAGATAAATAGTAATTGCACTGAAAATTGCAATAGCAAGCATGGCTACAAACCACAGATGCTGATCCTCCTTCAGGGCAAACGACACAAGTATAGGAAATACCATTGACCCTGCACCCATAACGCCAAGTCCTGCCACATTGGTAAATGAAGCCAACGCACCTCTCTGCTTGCTGTCTCTTGTTGACAGCGGTACCAGAGTAGAGTTTGCTGTATTGTATACAGGATAGGCAACTGCATAAAACAGATTATAGGCTATGGCAATCCAGACCATTTTTGCGGTTTTACCAGACGGCACAATAAACATGAGCACACTGGCTACTGACACAAGCAGGGTGGATAAAAGTATCCATGGTCTCGCCTTTCCTGCCAGTGTATTTGTCCTCTCGATTAACTGACCCACAATCAAATTTGCTGCCACAATAAGAACTGTTGATAGCAGCTGAAGTGTCGTTAAAAACACCAGATCAAGCTTTAACACATCTGTAAAATAATTCTGCAAAATAGATGTATAGATACCTGATGCAAGCAGTGCTCCAAATGGTCCTATAAAATAGCCTATTGCCATCTCCGGAAATTTAACCTGTTCAGTTTTAATCTTAGATTGAAATAATGGATTATCCCATATCGTTTTCTTACTCATTATTGTCCTACCATACACTTTCTCTCATATGTTCCACTTCCAAGCACTTCCACACTGCCATCTGGCATATGCAGCTGACACTCACAGCCAACAGGAACCTTAACCTTAATTTGAAATTCGTCTCCAGACAACTTCCAGTCTGAGCCAGCCTTTCCAAATGGAGTATCAACCTCACCCTGTGCTGCATTAATTTCCTCTGACACAAGAGGCTTAATCTTAAACTTCCTGTAGCCTGACTCTATTGCTTCTATTCCAGCAATTCTTCTGTAGAGGAAGTCTCCTACTGCACCAGATGCATAGTGATTATATGAAATCATCATATCGGTTCCATCATCACCTATCGGACAGACACCATCCTCGTTTAAGCCATCCCAGCGCTCCCATATTGTGGTAGCCCCCATCTTGACCTCATGCAGCCATGATGGGCATTTGTCGTTTAAGAGCATCTTGAGTGCCACATCCGCCCTGCCATTGTCTGCAAGAGCGAACAGTATATATGGTGTGCCTGGAAAGCCAGTACCTATACAGTAATTATTCTTTTCTACCAGCTCTGCCAGACGCTCAACAGCATTTTTCTTTGCCTGTCCCTCAAAAATATTAAAATATATTGGAAGCACATATGCTGTCTGAAATTCTTTTTTTAATCTTCCGTGACCATCTGTCAAAAGACTGTTATAGGCAAGTGCTGCCCCCTCACTGATTTTCTGGTATTTTTCTGCATCTGCTTCCCTGCCGATGATCCTTGCAGTCTTTGCCAGAAGCATACTGGTATTACAAAGGCTTGCTGTTGCAGTCCATTTAGTACGTTTCTGCCATTCTGACATCTTAGGCACATCCGCTGCCACCCAATCCCCAAAATGTAGTACAGATGGTGTATTCCACAAATACCTGTGTACCCCGAAGCTAAATAATCCAGCCCAGCGTTTGCAGGCATCCACATACTTTTTCATCATATCATAGTTATCAGAGAGCAGCCTTATATCTCCTTTTGCCTGATAGAGTGCCCATGGCACCAGCACACTGGCATCTCCCCAGAACTCTATGGCAATAGCCGGCATTGTAGCCGGAAAACCATAGCCCTGGGCTGGTACTGTATTAGGCAGCCCGCCAGTCTTATTCTGCTCTGCCCGCACATCTGCAAGCCAGCTTGTAAGGAATCTGGTCATATCAAAATTATAGCAGGCAGTAGGTGCAAACACTGCAATGTCACCAGTCCAGCCCATCCTCTCGTCTCGCTGTGGGCAATCCGTAGGTATCTCTACCATGTTTGATTTAGCGCTCCAAATAATGTTGTTCTGTAGCTTGTTTATCGCCTCATTACTGCATGAAAAGCTGCCAGTCTGTTCCATATCTGCATATAGGGCAAGAGATGCAATGTCAAAATCCTCTGGGCTTATTCCCCTAACCCAGACATATCTGTAACCCATATATGTAAATGTCGGTGAATAGGTCTGCTCCCCAGCATTGCATATATAGTGAATTTCTGCTTTTGCGCTTCTTAAAAAGTCAGTATTTAATCCCCCATCCTGATTTAGAATTTCCGCATGCTTTACCACAATCTCCTGTCCCTGAGAAGCTCTGTGGATTCTAAGTTCTACAATACCAGCCAGATTCTGTCCGAAATCAAACACTGTTCCACCATGATACTCATGCTTTGAAACAGGAGTAAAACGCTCATGAGCTATTGCAGGAGCACCAGACTGGGCTGTGATTTGAGGAGAAATTTTAAGCTTTTCCTCTGCTGCCTTATGATAGTCCAGCCTTGTCTCATCTACTGTGGCATCGTAAGTCTCTCCATCATATAAGTCTGCCAGCTTATATCTGCCCTGGCGGCTTACATTCCATGTCTCGTCCGTTCCTATAATATCAAAGCTTCCATCCTCGTACACTATCCTGAGTTCCATCAAAAGAGCCTGACGGTCTGCTGTGATACGGTTCTTTCTGGTAAATACAAAGGAGCCGACTGCCCAGCCTCCTGCGAGATGTACAATGAGTCTGTTATCGCTTTCATTAAGCACCCCTGTCACGTCATAGGTCTGATACATCAGTCTGTTTCTATAAGATGTAAAGCCTGGCGCAAAATAAGTGTCTGATACCTTCTGACCGTTAATCTCTGCCTCATATATACCAATGGCAGTAGAGTAGAGCATGGCATTTTTTATTTTCTTATCCACCTTTATATGCTTTGAAAAACACATTATTTCCGGTGATACGCCCTTTTCCTTAAAGCTGTAGCTGCCATCTGTAATCCACTTTGCCTGCCATGGACTGCCCATCCTGCCTGTGCCAAACATACACTCAGCCTCTGCCTTATTTCCTTTATTATCCCAGACAGTAAGTCCTGCCTTGTATCTGCTAAAAGGCTTAAGTCCTGCTCCCTCATACCTTACTGCCTGCTGATTCTTTGCATCAAAGCATTCATCTCCGATTGTAATTAATGCCTTTTCGATAGATACATCACAGTCATCACTTTCTACCGCATAAGAAAATACAGGATTGGCATTGTCAGTTATACATTTGCCCTTCTTGTGTTCACATTGAAAATTAACTATTCTCATTCTGCTTTCCTTTTATCCTGCTATACAACAGGGATTGTTACTGTATATGTCTCTTTATCATCTGTTACCTTAAATGTAATCTGTTTATCCTGACCTGTCCTTGCCACTGCAAGTGCTCTTCCATAATAGGTCTCTGTGTGATTTGTCCAGTAACCAACCTTATTGTATGGGCATGCATTTCCAAATCCTAGAAGTTCTCCGCCTGTCAGCTCAAGCTGTAAAGTATGTCTCTCCATAGGCTTCCATATATCCTTATCATCCACATATTCCATCCTCACATAGACAAGTCCATCCTTTTTCACAGAGTCTGCCTCTGCAGTAAGCTTAAGTCTTGTCACTGTGCTGGCACTGGTCAGTGAACTCCTGCCGATTTCTCTACCTGCCTCATCTCTTGCAACTGCCTCAAGCGTTCCTGGCTGATATGGCAGCTTAAAACTGGTATTACATTTATTTTTAAGGATTTTTCTGCCTATTATCCTGCCATTCAGTATAAGCTCCACGCTGTGTGCTCTTGCATATACCTCAACACTTGCCTGCTTTCCTTCGCAGTTCTCCCAGCTCCAGCTCGCCTTGGCATCTGTCATCTTCCATGCGGATGGTGTATGCTTTCCGCTCTGGTATACAGGCTTCACTGCTATATATGGTCCGGTTTCCTTTTCCAGTGCAACTCTTGTATACAGGGCTTCGCCATCTGCAAATCCCAATATATCAAGTCTGCCACTTCCTGCTGTGAGCCAGCCAGCATCCTCTGTCTCCACAGGAGCATAATCACTGTACTCCCATGAGCCGATTCCGGCTTCACCTATGTAATCCATTCCAGACCAAACAAAGTCACCTACCAGTCTTGGCTCCTTTTTAGCCAGTTCATAAAAGGCATATGCGTCTTTGCAGAAGGTCTCGCTTCCAAGAATCAGACGGTTTGGATATTTCTTCAAATCATGTCTGTATCTGTATATTCCATAATTATAGCCTGCCACATCCATGTTTGCATATGCATCTCTCGTCTTTACATCACACATATGAAGTGTAGCGCCAAGCTTCATTGTTTTATCGCCAAGAAGCCCTGCCAGAGTATTATAAAACTCACTGCCTACAGCCTTTTTTCTCTTATTGCTCTCGCTCTTTTTAGCTTCCTTTTTTGCCTTGTCATCGCTGTACACTCCAAAGCCCATAGAATACAGAAAGTTAAAGAAGATATTTATTCCACAGCTCACAGGTCTGCTTTCATCTATGCTGTGAATATACTCTGTCATGGATTTTGTAAGGGCAATACCCTTTTTCTCTCCAGTCTCTGCCACTTCATTTCCAGTGGAATACATGATGACACTTGGATGGTTGTAATCCTTTTCAACCATCTCCTTTAAGTCCTCTTTCCACCATTCCTGCATATGCAGGGCATAATCATATTGATTTTTGTGGATATACCACATATCCACATATTCGTCCATCACAAGCATTCCCAGCTTGTCACATGCCTTAAGAAGCTCCTTTGAGCAAGGGTTATGAGCACATCTTATGGCATTGTATCCATTTTCCATGAGAAGCCTTACTCTTCTCTCCTCTGCTTCATAATAGGAGCAGGCTCCAAGAAGTCCATTGTCATGATGTATACAGGCTCCCTTTAGTATGACGTGCTGTCCATTTATTGTAATTCCATTCTTAGGAGTCCACTCAAGCTTTCTGATACCGATTGTCTCAGTGACCTCATCCTCACCAAATATGGCTGTCAGTTCATACAGATAAGGCTTCGACGGGCTCCACAGCACTATGTCATCAAGCTTCCAGCTGATATTCCTATCTGTTGTTTCCTTAGATACTACAAGCTTGCCATCAGTAGTCTTAAGAAGCAGCTTTACCTCCCCTGCCTGAGAAGTATTCAGATTAATATCCAGAGTGGCTGTTTTCTTAGTCTCATCACATTCAAGTGTTGAGACCTTTAAGCCATTAACATTTATATATTTTTCTCCACCTACATACATCCAGATTGGTCTGAACATGCCTGTTCCCGAATACCACCTGCTGTTTGGCTGGTCTGCATTCCGGGCAATCACACGGATTGTATTCTTTTCTCCAGCCCTTATTGCCTCCGTGGCATCCACATAAAAATTAGTGTAGCCATAGGGTCTGTAGGCAAGCTTCTTTCCATTCACATAGACCTCTGCATCATGGTAGACAGCTTCAAATTCAAAAATAATCCTCTTGTTTTCATAATCAGCCGGAATATCAAATTTCTTCACATATTCATAATCATTACACACAAACCAGCCTATATTATGTCTGCCCTTGCTGCTCAAATCACGCTTTTCTGTACACATGGCATCATGTGGTATTGTAACCATCTGGTATGCATTATCTGAATCGAGTATTCTATATGACCAATTTTTATTGAAGTCTGTTTTTCTCATGATCTACTCCTTTTATCTGTGGAATATTTTTAATCTATTGGTGATAGTAATTATATAATATTTTCGTCTGCTGAACTGAGTTTGTCGTAAACGGTTAAATAATTTACGCAAACGCATACTGCTAGAGCTCCACCTGGTCTAATATCCAGTCGATAGTCTCCTCCGAATAAAAACCGTCTGCCGCATGTCCGTAATTGTGGAAGAGTCTGTATGACACCTTGTCCTCTCCTAAAAGCTCGCCTATAAGTTCAGCAAAATGCTCTGACTGCAGGGATGGCACGGTTATATCTGCATCTCCGTGTAGTATGACTACCTTAAGCTCAGTGTCACTGTTAAGGTTTTCCCTGGCATAATATGGCACTGTATAGCTTTCTATTTCATCCTGACTCATCTCATCCAGATTTTTGCCAATCCAGACCTCTTCAACGCTCTTTGCACCTGTTCCCTTTGTGACATCAGACAGCCAGCCGTTTGCTATTTTTCTTACAATCTTTGGTATTTTAAGTTCCTTAAATTCCTCGTCAAAGGTGAAAAACTCCATGCAGCCATAGAAGTCCACAACTGCCTGCACCTCACCTGATACTGATTCTGCCAGTTCATCCTCGCCTATGAATTTCTCGTCACTATATTCACTGTCATTTGTCACAGCTGCCATACAGGCAAGATACCCACCTGCAGATTCTCCTGCTATGCCAAACCTGTCCGCATCAATTCCATATTTATCCGCATTCGCCCTTAAGAACCTGACTGCCGCCTTTACATCCTCTATGGCTGCCGGATAGTTGGCCTCCTGTCCCAGCCTGTAATTTACAGTTGCTACAGCATAGCCCTTATCCCTGACCTTCTCGTAAAAGAGTTCTGCCTGTCTGGAATCCAAATCGTTATAGAAAAATCCTCCGCCATGAATCATTATATATAGTGGCAGCTTTTCATCGCTGTCTGGCACAAAAAGGTGCAGATAGTTTGTGTCTGACACATCTGAGTACTGCACATTAAAGTAGCTTTGTCCGCCCTCCCATGTACCATCATTAAGCTTCTCCTTATGGGAAAACCAGTTGGCTGCAAGAATCCTTATTAAAGATGCGTTGCAGGCAGTCAAAATCAAAAGCAGCGCAAGTACCAGTATAATTATTTTTTTCTTAGACATTCTAGGTCTCCTTTATTTAAGTCCAAATGAGTAGAAATTAAACGCTCCCTCTCCGTGAAAACTAAAGAAAAGTGCCTGATTTTTAACACCTCCTGAGAAATCAGCATAAAATTTCTTTTTCTCCCTGCATACATCTATGTCTATCTCCGCAAGGACTTTTCCACCACCATCATCCCTGTCTGTCACTGTCATCCTGCCCTTGGCAGTTCCTGCGACAAGCACACCGATTCCAACCGCAGCATCTGTATCAAAAAACTTATATCCTGCAATTGCCCCGGAGCAGAAGTTTGCTATATACTGGTCACTTCCACTTTCCCTGTCTCTTCCCTTCTGGGTCAGGTATGGCGAGTTTCCCTTGGGATATTTAATCATAGACAGAAATCTGGTTCCATCCCTGCCGTACAGATTACAGCAGATATAAGCTGGATAGATTCCTTTTCCCCTAAGCGCTCCTCCGTTTAATCCGCAAGAGGTCATCTGTGCCTGTATAAATCTGCCATTTTCAAAGCGTATTTCCTCTGCACATGCCTGTCTTGATGACTGTTTTCTGTTGCTGTGCCTGTGATAAAATACATAATATCTGTCCTTTATCTTTATCAGGCTGCCATGGGTATTTCCTGTGTCATTTTTTGCATGATTCAAATCTATCGTTGAACCGATTCCAATGTCTCCATTTGATACCAATGTCCCCTGATACTTAAAGCCACTTGTGGGATTGTCGCTTGTGGCATAGCACAGCTCATGGCTCAGTTTTGAGCTATATATAAAATAATAGTTTCCATCAAATTTGCGCATTGAGCTTGCCTCTAAAAATGGATGCTCACTGCATGTAAGCCCTATGTACCGGGGTCCCACTTTAACTGTCAGCATATCACTTGTGTCAAGTTCAAAGACCATGGGTCCTTTTTTAGTAGGTCTTGTCCCACGAATAAGAAAAGGATTATTCTCAAGGGCAAAGCCTGTGTACAGATATACCCGTCCGTCATCATCCCTGAAAAGTCCCGGGTCAAACTGATAAGGCTCCCCTTTTTGTCCGATAGGCACACCATCCTCATACTTGACATATCCGTAAAACTCATATCTGCCAGCCGGCTCATCACATACAGCTACAGATATAAGCAAAGTACCTCCGATGAAATAATACAGATAAAATCTGCCATCATCCCCCTGTATCATATCCGGTGCCGCCATGCCATTTATAATCCTTGGACCTCTCGCCATAGGATCCTGCTCTCTCCTGTATATAACTCCCTCATACCGCCAGTCTGCCAGATTGTCCAAAGGTGCCGAATAGCACACATAGTCCCCCAGACAAAAGGAGCCTCCATTAAATTTATCATGGGAACCATACACATAGACCCGGTCCCCCACAATATGAGGTTCCCCATCCGGTACATACTCATAGCTTGGCATATAAGGATTAAAAGCCTGCTCTTTCATCTATATCCCCCATTTCCTTTGCTTGTAAATCATCTACAAATATATTTTCTTATATAGCAGCAAAGAGGGGCAAAATTCTGCCCCTCACAATATAACCCTAACTATTTATTATCAGTTCCTCTACTTGATTGCTGCCCAGTTTGCATTGTCAATACCTGTCTGGCAGATAGTAGGAGCGTCTGTCTCCATGAAGCCTGTCTTATCCTCTTTTACTACAAAGTCATCTCCGTCCTTCTCTACAACTACAAGCTGCTCATCTCCATAGAAGTTGCAGTGAATCTCAAACTTGCTCTCGTCATTTGTAGCTGAAAGTGTTACAGGGAATGTAGCTCCTGCAGACTCGATTGTGTACTCAAATACTGTATACTTGTCGTAATCTGCATTTGGCTCATACTCTGCATCAACATCAAATGTTACATCCTCTGCTGGTGCAGACTGTGTTGTTGAACCAGCATCCTTTGATGTGCCACATCCTGCCATCATTGCTCCTGCCATCATTACACATACCATTGCTGTTACTAATTTTTTCTTCATTGTTTTGTCCCCATTCTTTCTTAATTTTAATATACTTTTATTTATATTGCTTCATAAAAGATGCAACAATATTTAAAATCATTGATACTACTGCAAAAGCTTCAAATATTACAAAGCTCATAATTGAGTCAAAGCTGTCAAGTCCAGCTACCACATAGCCTAATTCGTTGACCATCAGGTTTACTCCCCCTACAGCTGCCGATGCCATTAAAATGGCATTTGCAACTGGAAGTAATCCATATAATTTACTCTCTGTCTTTTTCGCAGATGCTGCAATCACGATAACAGTAAGTACAACTGCTGCCACGCAGAATACATATACTACAGGTAATGTGTACATTACCTTCACATAAAGCACACAGGCTACGATTGAAAGAATCGCCGCAAGGAGAGTCATATAAAATCCAATTGTTTTATTCTTCATTTTTGTCACCCCGCTCTTTCTTGTCTACAGTTGTCACTGCAATCTCTGCTCTTCTGCTGCATCTTGCAAGCTGTACGATTGAAAGTATTGTAAGTACTGCGAATACGATGTCAACGCCATAAATCAGTTTCTGCCACCATGTAAGTACATACTCTATCTTTGTATCCTTGTTGATACCATTCATGGCATTACTGTCAGCCACCTTATACAGGAAGTATTTAATATTAGTCTGCATCATCTCCTGGAAATGTGTATCCTTGGCGATTTCACTCTTTGATGCTGCCATTGTTCCAATCTTGGATGTATCATATGCTGATGTTGTAAGACAGTTTCCACCGCCACAAGCAGTAATATCTCTCCAGTTCATGTAATCAGCACCATTAATCATATCTGTGTTGAACCAGCCTTCATATCCCCACTCAGTTCTTGCTATTCCGACAAGGAGGTTCTCATATGCTCCAACATAGCTTGTTCCTGCTCTGTTAAATGCTGTCATAATACCAGAGCATACATTCCTGCTCATGAGTGTCTCAAAACAGCGAAGCTCTGTCTCTCTTGCTGCCTGCTCGTTCATAAAGGTAGATATACCTGAACGGTTTGATTCCTGGTGGTTGAAAGCAAAGTGCTTTGGCTCCATCTGAAGTCCCTTAGCCTCAGCAGCCTCACAAACTGCAACAGCTGTGATTGATGTAAGGATTGGATCCTCTGAATAATACTCATGGTTACGTGCGCAGTAAGGAGTTCTGTGGATATTTACTCCCGGTGCAAACAGTGAGCTTTCATTTGACCAAAGTCCGTCCTCTGCAAAAAGCTCTCCCTCTCTCTCCTCAAGTTCTTTGTTAAATGTGGCAGCAACCACCTCTGCTGTCGGCATTGTATTCATAGAATAGTCTGCATACTCATCATCTGTTGATACATATGTCTCCTCGTTTGAGTTTGACTCATTCCATCTGATTGCATAGCCTGCAACCTGATCATATGTAAATCCAAGAGGTCCATCATTTGCATATGTTCTTCCAAGTAAGATAGAGTCAACATTTTCTACGTCATCTCCACCCTTTTCGATAAACTGGATTGCCTCGTCCAGTGTCATCTGCGTGATAAGTAAATCCCAGATTTCATCATCAAGATCCTTGACTCCGATACAGTTTCCATCCTCGTCAATCTCCATCGCATCAAAAATAGTAACTCCGTTATCCTTGCCCCATTCAACGCCATCACCATTTTCTGTAAGCTCATAGAGACTGTTTGAAAGTCCCTTCATCATTTCTTCTGTAGGAGTAATTGCTGCAACTGTCTCCCAGCCCTTGCTCCAGTCTGATCTGGTTGTATACTCTACTGTATCCTCAATCAGGTTATTTATATCCATATCCTGTAAACGATTCTCTACGTTTTCTGAATATGTCTCAATATCTGTTGTATCAAGTGTCCATACTATAGGGTCTGACACCTTAAGACTGTCATCTCCCAGCTGTACAGAAAGCACGTTGTTTAAAGCTTCATGGGCACCATTACCAACTGTAAAGTAGTAGTCACCAGCCTCAAGTATCCATGCACCCTGTGTGCCATCTGCCTTTACAGCCTCCTCATCATAGCTTGCAAAGTACTCTGCATCAAAATCAATAGTCACTTCCTCGCTTGCTCCTGGTGCAAGCTCTCCAGTCTTTCCATAGCCGACAAGCTGGATAGCTGATTTCTCTAGCCCTCCCTCTGTATAAGGAACTGATACAAAAAGAAGGGCTGCTGACTTACCCGCTACATCTCCGGTATTTGTCACCTTTACAGTAGCTATTGAAGCTTCACCGACAGCTACATCTACATTTTCGAGAGTCTGCTCGAATGTAGTATATGAAATACCATATCCAAACGGATAAGATACCTCCTCGTCGTAATTCCATTCGCTTCCTGCAGATGAACCCTCTGTTGAATCCGCATTTCCCTGACCCAGCATGCTGTCAGCATATCTGGTCTCGTAATATTTATAGCCTGTGTAAATACCCTCATTCTCTACAACGTACCAGTCTGACTTTGTATCCTCTGGCATTGCATCATCTGCACCTGATGTAGAGCAGTTGGTATAGTTATATACTCCGAAGTTTACCATGGCTGGTGATGAAGCAGAGTTTACTGCAAATGTATCAACCAGATGTCCTGATGGATTTACGGTTCCATCTAACACGTTGGCAACTCCAAGGAATCCGTTTACGCCTGGCTCTCCTGCCCAGAGAATAGCATCTATCTCGCTGTCATCCTTAAGCTCTTCAATCTCAACTGGATTTGCTGTATTTAACATGACAATTACTTTTGTGCTATGCTCTTTTGCCAGCTTGATCATTGCTCTCTCGTAATCAGATAAGGCAAGTGGTCTCTCGAACGAATCCCCCTCTGTCAGATTTTCCATATCCACCTCATAGTCAGCCGCCTCTGAGCTGTCTCGTGAGATAACCACGATTGCAGCTGTATCATCTGCTGATGAAAGCACCTTGTCTGTATAAATATCAGGACTAGCCTCACCTACTGCATAGCCTGATGGGCTTTCATAAATAGGTCCGAATGATGGCTGTAAAGCGTGACCGCCTGCTCTGGCATATACAGAAGCCTCATCGCTGCTGTACAGGTCAATCATATCCTGATTAAGTGTAAATCCCTTCTCTGTGAGGGCGTCCTCTATAGAGTATGATTTCTGGTCATCTGCTACCGTTACAGAAGAACCAATCATTCCTCCAAGTGTTGGATTATGTGAGTTAAGCCCCCAAAGTGTAACCTTCTCACTTGATGTCTGGAGTGGCAATGCTCCATTCTCATTCTTGAGAAGAACTGTTCCCTCTGACGCAATGTCCTCTGCCAGCTGGTTCTTATCTGCTATAAGATCCGCAAGGCTTGTGTAGTCAGATTTAAAATATGTGGAACTGTCATCATCTGAGCTATTCACATATTTGTAGTTTGAAGATTGCAATCTCGTGTTAATAAAAGCCGCATTCACATTTGCAATGCTTGTTCCTCCAATCATTATCGCAAGAAGCGAAGCAGATACTGCTGTGCATCCCCGAAACAACTGAGTTTTCTTTTGTCCCTTCATTATGAGAAACCTCCCCTAAAATGTTGTTTTGTTTGTGATACTAACTTATCACACTTTTTCATTTGTGAATGGGATTAAACGTAAACGGTCATTTTTCTTCCGCGAACGGTAATTTAATATCATTTGACTTTGTATGGACGATTCTTTCCTTACATTGCTTGCAAGCATAGAGACCGCATAACCTAAGTTTCCCCGACTTAGATTATGCGGTCTCTATGCTTGTATGAAATTTATGTAAAGAATCGTATTTACAAAATTAAATGCTTTCACGATTGAATAGGTATCAGTATGCGGATTTCGAACCATCCCTTCTCCGCCTGAATGGCAGTAGACCCTCCATACTTTTTGACAGTCGTTTTAATACTCTTTATTCCAAAACCATGATAACGCTTATCCTCCTTTGATGTGACAAGGTTTTCTCCATCAGTCTTAGGCTGCTCCTCATAGCAGTTTTCCACTCTGATTCGCACAAAGCCTTTTTGCTTTACCACTGCCACATGAATAAGTCTCCGCTCCTTATGCTCTATCTTGCTCACACTCTCAATAGCATTATCCAATATGTTTCCAAAAAGCGTGGCAATATCCAGTGGATCCATAAAGCCCAGTGCTTCTCCCTCTGCCACGCAAGTCAGCTCTATCCAATTACTCTGACAGTAGAGGGATTTGGCTGTGAGGATTGTATCCAGTGCCTGATTGCCCGTCTTATTGTTTGCCTCGTATGCCTTGATGTCATTTTCCATCTGCTCAAGATATGCAACACTTGCCTTTGATCCAATCTCATCCTTCAAGACTGCTATGTTGTATTTCAAATCGTGGTATTTCTGATTTACCACCTCTACGCTCTGCTTCAGGATTTCATAGTTATTCTGCTGCATCTCAAGCATCTCCTGCAAATGCATCACCTCGTATCTGCTGTTTAGCTCCACAAGCTGGGAGTGATATGCAAATAAAATCGCTGTTCCTCCCAGGTCAACCATGGTTCTGACAGTAAAGAGTTGTGTGATTACAACTTGGGCAAAATTTAATGCTTCAAACAAATAATTGAGATTACTTGTGACATATATCGACAGTCCTATCAGAAATATCGATATGACCTCTTTTTTGGTTACATTAAGGCTCCTGTTCATATGTACAAGCCTTCTCTCAAGCAAATAAAATACCAGAGCAAGAATTACATCCACCGACAATACAACCCCAATTGCCATACCCCATGATAATTTTATCCGTGCATACTTTACGGCATAGTAATACATCTGAAAGCTGAATGATGCAAAAAACTCTCCCATAATAAAGGCTCTCACCGAGAAATATAAGGTAGTCTGTATATCATATGTACACACTATTTTAAACATGGTACACATCACAGAAAAATATATAAGCATAAGTGGTATAAAGAAGTAAGTATATGCTCCATGTGTCACCATCATAAGCGTGATTATCAAGCTTCCAAATGCAGTCACTATCAGTATTGATTTTCTGATATTATATCTTCTGGAGCAATTTGCTATCATAACTCCAAAGGACAGCACATATGCTATCGCATAAAAAGCTCCCGGTGTATCAGCCCAGTTAAAACTCATTACTTACTCACCTCATTCATATAATTATTTAAGGCCTCAAGGATTTCCTTCTTTTTAGACCTGCTGACCTGAACCTCCTCATTGCCCACAACCACACTGGCTCCCTCAAATCTCTCCACATGCTCCAGATTTACCAGATAACATTTGTTGCATCTGAAGAAATTTTCATTTTCCAGTGCACTTTCAACTTCCTTCATTGTGCCTCTCTGGGAAAGCACCCCCTCTGTCGTGTGATAATACAGGTCATGATCCTGCACCTCAACATAGTATAGCTTTGACAGCTCGATTTTCTGCACTGTCCCCTTGCTTGTTATTGTCAGGTATTTTTCCTTCCGCTTTTCCATTCGACTGATTGCCCGGTCGATTCTCTGCGAAAATGAGTAGTAATTAATTGGCTTTAATACATAATCAAGTGCCTCCACTGCATATCCCTTCATAGCATACTGTGGCATATTTGTTATAAATATTATTACAACCTGCGAATCCACCTTTCGGATTTCTTCTGCCGCTGTCATTCCATCCATAAATTTCATTTCTATATCCATTAGTATGATGTCATAGATTCCCTTATAATCCTCCACAATATCTTCCCCATCCTCAAAATTATGGACATTAAACCTGATTTTGCTCTCTTCCTCATACTTTTTGATGTAACGATTTAGAGTCTTTCCATAGTTCCTGTCATCCTCGACAATCGCAATCTGAATCATATCAGCACTCCTTATCTATATCAATCTACTTCTTTAGAATAGCCTATCTTTTCATCACATGCAACCGAACCTGTCATTAGCGGCTTCTCTGAATATATTGTAACAAAAAGGACCCTGCTCACGCACGATCCTTTTGTAAATCCAAAATATCGATTTTAATTAAAGCTTGATGAATATAGCCGTCTCTTTCTTCAAATCCCCTGCTATCTCGTAGTTCTCATCCATACGCCTTGAAATATTATCCATATCCTCAACCAATACCTGAGTACTGTCTGCCGCAGATACAACACCATTTACACCTTCATCAATAGCATGTGAAATTGTGTTGATAGAATCAGCAATCTCATCCATTGATTTCTTGAGTAAGTCTGTCTTCTCCTCGAACTCGCTCATAGACATCTCAATATTGGAAGCCTTTGCTCTGTACTCGCCTCCTGCCTCGACGAACTTCTCAAACTCTGGAAGAATTGACTCATTCATGTAGCCAACCAAATCATTTGCATTGTCAGCAAGATTATGTACCGCATTGATAACGATGCTGTTAATATGCTGGATGTTATTTGCTGCTTCCTGGCTGGCAGCGGCAAGCTGGCTGATTTCTGTCGCAACAACTGCAAAGCCTCTTCCTGCTTCTCCTGCTCTGGCAGCCTCAATAGATGCATTTAATGCAAGCAGGTTTGTCTGGCTTGCGATATTTAAAATATCGTTGGTAAGAGTGTTAACCTGATTTACGCTGTTGCTTTCCTCGATAGCCTTTTCAAGCACAGTTAAAATCTCGTTTACCTTCTGACCTGTAGAATCCATATTTGCCTTTGCTGTTGTCTCCATCGCAAGTGCGTGATTCTTCATCTCTTTTGTCTGCTCGTTAATCTCAGTTGTCTTGTCCGCAATGTCATTAACCTCATTGGCTACTGACTCTGTATTGCTATTGATTACTGACGCATTCTCCGCAATATCCTGCATTGTAGCTGAAAGCTCTTCTGTCAAGGCTGAAAGATCAGACACACTTCCGTTACTGGTCTGTACGCTCTGCCTTACCTCATTTACAACAACCTCCATCTTGTTTGAGTTGTTGATAATAATCTTAAATATAGCCTGCAGCTTGCTCATAAAGGTATTAATACCGTGACCAACCGCATCAATCTCCTTGTTATCAGCTATAGATACTCGCTGTGTCAGATCTCCCTGCTTGTTGTCGATATTCTCGATGATGCCGCTTATCTCCTTCTGGGTTACTGAAAGAGGTCTGATAACCATCCTGAGTACCAGTACTGACGCAAAACCAAGTGCAGCCACACTTATGACGATTGTTGCTATACTTGTAGTCAAAGAAGCAGCATATGTCTTCTCAAGGTTTGTCTTCTCAACATCTGCGTTTGTATTTACCTTGTCTTTGATAGTATTAATAGAAGCAGCTATTGCATCTGCATATGTAGATACATCTCCATTGGCAAGGGCATATGCTGCCTCATTGTCTCCTGCTGCACTATATGCCATCAGGTTTGCACACTCATATTTCAACTTCTCATAGTTCTCACAGATTGTCTTGTAATCTGACTGTGTATCCTCATCAACATATACCTTGTAGCTCTCAAGCTGCTCCTCAAGGCTTGCTTCCTCAGCCCTGATTTTCTCTACAATACTAATCATTGTATTTAAGTCTGTGGCCACAATATGTGACAAACCCAGATTATGGATTTCCATTGTAGACTGCTCAATGCTTGCCAGCTCACTGACATTGGTCATTGATTCCCCTGCAATAGTTGTAGCTACGCTGTTTACATTTCTAAGACTTGCCAACGACCAGATGTTTGATATAACACTCACAATTCCGAGAATAAATACCGGAATCATTACAATAACCTTAGTGCTTATTTTCTTTTTCTGATTCATCCTGTATTCCTCCTCTAGTTAGCTGCCGACTGCGTGATGCCCTCAACCAGTGTATCCATTATTTCTTGTAAATCAGTCCCATTTGGATTGCCGCTTGCCATTGTTTCACCAAATGCACTCATTGCATCCCAGTAGCTGTTTCCCACACGCTGTAAGGTACCATACTGTGCCTGATCCATGACAGCAATAAGTGCAGGAACCTGTGATACTGCATCAGATGATGCTGCTACTATGTTTGAAGGTCCCTGATTGTTAACCTCAAAACGCAGGGTCTGATTCTGCTCGTTTGTAAACCAGTCTGCTAATTTTGCCGCCCACTCAGGGTATGCAGAATACGCGTTTACTCCCATGTATTTATATCCCTTGAAGGATGCCATCTGCACCTGCTCACCATTGCAGGTGTATGTAGGCAGCTTTACAGCACCATAATTATCGCCCCATATCTGCTTAATGGTAGCTGCATTCCATGCTCCGCTGACTCCGGCAATTACACTGCCATCCTCTGCTCCAGCCAGAAAGTCTGTATCTACTGCATTCATAAATCCAGGATTTGTTGCAATTGCAAGCACAGACTGTGCTATATCAACACCCTTTATGGCTGTATCTGTAGCATTCCAGTTACAATGGTTTGTTACACTATCATCATTCACACCAAAATCAAGACCTGTGTTGCCAAAAAACGAATACAAATACCAGCCTGAGCTCCAATCCATGGTAATCTTCTTGCCGTTTGCTGCTGCAACTGCAAGCATGCCATCCATAGTCTGTACATCCTCATCTGTAAAGTAGTTTTTATCGTAATACATAAAATAGCCATTATCCGCAGTCATCGGATATGCATAGAGCACATCATTAACTGTTGCTGCTGCAACTGCCCCCTCATCATTTGCAGCCTTTACCTCATCTGCATTTGCTACCGGATATAAAGCACCTGCTGCAACAAGTCCTGTTATCTGGTCATCTGCCAGTGGGTATACATCCGCTGCATTATGAATATCACCGAGAACATTATTTTTTGTCTCAGAATCCGTAGACGCTTCAAGTGTAATATCAAAGTCCGCCTGTCCTGCATACTCCTGCTTAAAGCTCTCAATCATCTGATTCATCAGGTCAAAATTGCTTTCCTCAGACCATACCTTAAGTGTTACTGTTCCGTCACTTCCCTGTGACACTGAACTGTCAGCCTCTGTAGATGCCACACTTGCGTTTCCTGCTGCACTGCCACAGCCTGAAAGTAAAGACACACCCATAGCTGCTGCCAGAACAGATGCTATCCATTTCTTTTTCATACTTGCTCTTCCTTTCGTATGTATACAATATAGTAT
>ERZ1034946.229-NODE-229-length-37657-cov-48.388171_pt1 | contig 37657 bp, 32 predicted proteins | sample MGYA00520591_ERZ1034946 | MGnify/ENA primary metagenome ERZ1034946 (study PRJEB33766, sample SAMN09781753) | gut metagenome | biome: gut microbiome | host: Homo sapiens | place: Madagascar | study: EMG produced TPA metagenomics assembly of the PRJNA485056 data...
TTCTTTTCATAAACCGATAAAATCACGACTTGCGAGAGGACGCTTATATCTGCCCTTCACAATCTATAAAAGCACCACAGAATCTGCAACACTACGTCCGTTAAACTCCGGTTATAGTGTCCCAGCCATCCGTTCCCGGATTGCCACTCCGGTCGGAGTTCCTGCAAGCCCTCCTTTTCCAGTTTCGCGGATATCCTCGCTCATGCTGCGTCCAATCGCACGCATTGCATCTATCACTTCATCCGGCGGGATTTTACTCGTGATTCCAGCCATGACCATATCCGACGAAGTCATTGCATTGACCGCTCCCATCACATTGCGTTTCACACACGGCACTTCGACCAGACCTGCCACGGGATCACAGGCAAGTCCAAGCAGATTTTTCAATGCCAGGGCTGCCGCATGGGAAATCTGCTCGGCATCTCCACCCATAAGGTATGCCACTCCTCCAGCCGCCATTGCGGACGCCGAGCCGATCTCAGCCTGACAACCTCCGGCTGCCCCGGCGAGAAACGCCCTGTTTGCGATCACGCCGCCGATTCCTGCCGCCACATAAAGGGCTTCCACCATTTTTTCTTCGGAAAAATGTTTTTCCTCTTCTAATGTGAGAAAAACTGCCGGAACAACACCGCAGGAGCCCGCAGTCGGTGCCGCAACGATCCGTTTCATGCAGGCATTGGATTCACCTGTCTTTAAAGCTTTTTCCATCACTTTTCCAATAAATTTTCCACAGAGCAAAGTTCCTGCTTCTCTTGCTGCATGCATTTTTTCCCCGTCTGTTCCCACCAGACCGCTTGCAGACTTCAGCTTTCCATCATAATTGTCATCTGCCTCACGCATTGCCTGATACATGCCCCGCATCTGCTCAAAGGCTTCTCCCTCGCTGATTCCCTGCTCCCTGCAATCATCTTCCTGCACGATTTTCCAGAAGGGCTTTCCTTCTTTTGTTGTCATTTCGCATATTTCTTCCAAGGATTTATACATGATTCTTCTCCTGATTTTTACAAATTTTGTCACATTTACACAACATTCATAACATCAATCTGAGTTTCGCAAATACAAGAAATTTATTTACAGTAAACTCAGATATGTTACTTTTAAAATTCCTTCCATCCGTTCTAACCACTTAAGTGCGTCCGCCGGAATTTCCTGATCGCACTCGATGACCATAACTGCATTCCCCCCACGGCTTGCACGGTATAACTGCATCGTTGCGATGTTAACCGATTTGTGGGCAAGCATGGATGTTACCTCTGTAACATGCCCCGGCTGGTCAATATTATGCACGATCAGTGTCGGATAATCTCCACTGAAATTTGCTGTCAGACCATCGATCTCACAGATTTCAATACGTCCGCCTCCGATAGATGCCGCGATTACCTCCAGCGTTCTTCCTGATTCGCCTGTAAGTTCCAGTTTGACAGAGTTTGGATGCACATCCCCAAGATCGATCCCGGACAGTGTGAACTGCAATCCCTCACGCTCTGCGATCTCAAAGCTGTGCGGAATCGCCGGGTCATCCACCTGCATTCCAAGAAGTCCTGCCACAACCGCCTTATCCGTTCCATGTCCTTTTCCTGTTGCCAGAAATGATCCGTGAAAAAAGATATCTGCCCTTACCACTTTTTCTGCAAGCAGTTTGTGACAGACTCGTCCGATTTTTACTGCTCCCGCTGTATGGGAGCTGGACGGTCCAACCATGACCGGTCCAATAATATCTAATAAATTCATAATCCTCCTTGTTTTGCGAAGCAAAATGTTATTTCACTTTGTGAAATTTGACCCCCTGGTGAGCAGAGGATTTAGCCTCCTTGTTTTGCGAAGAAAAAACAGGGTATACCAAATCTGATATACCCCATCGTATAGTTTTTGTTGATAAAACATTTTTATTCTGATGTAGAAATTATATCTGCTTTATACCGGAAATGCAAGCGTTACTGCTCGCCCGCAATAACACTTTTTCCTATTGATTCTGTCAAAGATAAATGTCATAATATAATCTATACTGTAATAGTATAAAAGTACGGAATCATTACCTTATAATATAGAAGTGGTAAAGGCAGACTCTGTTCTGACAAACACGCCGCTTCCGGGGAGAAGATGAAATGCAGATAAAATGTGAATACTGTGGTTCCATGATTGAAGAAACCGCAGATAAATGTCCATTTTGCGGGGCAACAAACAATGCAGTCAAACGAACCGCCGATAAAACACCAAAAACAATCGCCGAATTACAGCAGTGGTATCAGGACAGACACCTGCCGCCGTATGAGACAACAAGATTTTTTATTGGCATCAATTATAAGAAACCAAAAGCATTTGGTATTTATCAGGATGGCGACCAGTTCATTGTATACAAAAACAAGGCAAACGGCGAACGTGCCATCCGCTATCAGGGCACGGATGAAGCTTATGCTGTCAATGAACTTTATCTGAAATTAAAATCTGAGATTTTAAATCAGAAGGCAAATAACCAGACAAGAAAGCAACAGCAGACACTCACGCGGGAGCAGAAGAAAGAAAAGCGGAAAAACATACTCATCACTTTTGCAATCTTTTTTGCCGGCTTTGTGGGGCTGATCTCCATTGCCATTATCGATATGCTTGCCAAAGGATTCGGAGCTTCCCTGTTCTGGTCCGTTTTTCTTGCAATCGGACTGACAATCGCAAGTTTAATTCTGGCTGGTAAATTTGGTGGCCGTGTTCCTCTCCTGCAAAAATTTCATGATAACGTAATTGGGGAAAAGTCGTCCGGTCGCGCATTTTTACTGACTTATGTTGTGATTTATGTCATTTCCTTCTGTTTATTATTTGCACCGCTCCACGCTTATTACAATGTCAGCTATTATCGCTATAACGACACCATTTACGCCAACACACGCCATAGCTGGTATGAGTACGAAGACTACGGTTACGGTGGCGATTATGAAAAAGTCAGCAAATCCTCGATTCCGGACGACGTCTTAGCAAATAAAACTGACTATCAGTTCAACTACAATGATGATAGCGAATGGACTTCCAGCTTTACAGAATTTGAGGACAGCAGTTACTATGACGAGCATTATACTTCCGATTCGGATTCTGACAGCAGTTATGACTGGGATTCCGGAGACAGCTGGGATTCTGGAACAACAGACTGGGATAGTGACTGGTAACTATAGAATACAAAGGAGTACATATGGAACATACACATATCGCCAAGGACGGTACTGTTTATACACACACGCATGAGGAAGCACACGAACACGGTCACTCACATTCCCACCCACACCATCACAAAAACACAAAGGCAGTTTTAAACCGTATGAACCGTGCGATCGGGCATATGGAAGCCGTTAAGACCATGATTGAGGACGGAAGGGACTGCAGTGAAGTCCTGATCCAGATTGCGGCAGTGCGGTCAGCAATTAACAATATCGGTAAAATCATTCTGGAAGATCACATTAACCACTGTCTGGTAGATGCGATTGAAACAGGTGATGAGCAGGTATTAAAAGACTTAAACGAGGCTATTAACAAGTTTGTGAAATAGCCTCCCGGTGCTATATGTTCTCATTTAGTCATAGTTTGTTCATTTTTTATTCATATTTTATAGAAAATCCTGAAATCTTCCTTCTTTTTTATTTATCTTTCCAATTGTTTTTTTCCCTCATAAGCGATATATTCTTTTAGTATCAAAAATAATTTTTTTACTGTAATTTTACATGTGTTTTACTTGGACAATAAAAGAGCTTTTAAAACTCTTTTTCATTGCAGATTATCATAACTGCTGATAGATGTAACGCACCTGTATTTTTTTTGCAAAAGCGATTGCAAAAAGCTCAGATGCAGACAGGAAAATCAATTTTTTGTATTTTCCTTTGCCAACAAGGAGGGTATATGAAACAGAAATTCAAGTCAGTCAAAGAAAAAATGAACAAATTATTCCAGAAATTTGCACCGGTAAAGGAAAAAGCAGAAGTTTTTCTTTCAAAATTACCAAAAAGGAAACCACACAGTGAGAAATATTATAAGAGAATTGCATTTTTCAATAGATATTCCCTTATTTTCCACTTTATTTTAGCATGCTTTATTACTTTTACCGTAGAAGTGATCTCCAGAAGAGACTTTTTCTCTGCTGTTTCCTTCGTAGGCAATCATACATGGGCTTACCTTTACAATGCCTTTATTGTATTTGCTTCCTTATCAATTGTTTACCTGTTTAAGACAAGAGCACAGCTTCGTGTTCTGATCACCGGACTCTGGATTTTCCTCGGAACAGTCAACGGAATCATCCTTTCCAACCGTGTAACTCCATTCAGCTACACCGATTTTAAAATGCTTCCAGACCTGTTTGCAATGCAGAACACCAATTATTTTACTGCGGAAGAGGCTACCGTTGTAGTAGCTGTGGTTGCTTCTTTCATTATATTTCTGGTTCTCTTCTTTATCAAAGGACCGAAATATCAGGGAAAACGCCACATTGTACTTTCCCCGCTTGCGATCGTTGCACTGTTAGTTGTCGGTATTCCGATCACAACGCAGGCTGCACAGAGTTCTAATATTATTGCCTCTTACTTTGCAAATATTGCACAGGGTTACTCTGATTACGGATTTGTTTATGGTTTCTCTACAAGCGTTGTCGGTCGTGGAATGGATAAACCAGATGATTACTCCAAAGAAACCATTGACGCTATTGAAACTTTAGTGGACTCTTCCAAAGAAGAAACAACTGTTTCTGCTGGCAAAGAGCCAAATATTATCTGTATTTTGCTGGAATCCTTTATCGATCCATATGATGTGAATTTCCTTCAGATGTCAGAAGATCCGATTCCAACATTCCACAGTTTAGAGCAGAACTTCACCACCGGTTATCTTACCGTACCTGTTGTCGGAGCCGGAACTGCCAATACAGAATTTGAAGTTTTAACCGGTATGAGCATGCAGTACTTTGGTACCGGCGAGTATCCTTACAAAACAATTTTAAAACAGTCTGACTGCCCAAGCGTTGAAAGTATTGCATCTGACCTTTCCTCTATTGGTTATGGCACACATGTCGTACATAACAACACTGCTACTTTCTACAGCAGAAACAATGCGTTTTCAAAAATGGGATTTGATACATTTACAAGTAAAGAGTTAATGAACATTACTGAGTACACACCAAGTGGAAGCTGGCCAACCGATAAAGTTCTTGTAAATGAGACGGTAAAAGCTATGGATACAACCGAAAATCAGTCCGACTTTGTATACACGATCACGGTTGGTTCCCACGGCGATTACCCTGCTGAAAAGATTATTGAGAACCCGGAGATCACTGTAACCGGAGCTGCCGATGAAGCCTCCAATAATCAGTGGGAATATTATGTAAACATGATCCACAACACAGATAACTTCATTGCAAACCTCATTGATGCAGTCAACCGCCGCGGTGAGGATACCATTATTGTTATGTTTGGCGATCACCTTCCTACAATGGGTCTTGAAGATTCCGATATGAAATCCGGTGATATTTTCAAGACAAAATATGCAACCTGGAATAACTTCGGTCTTCCAAAACAGGACGCTGATCTGACTGCTTACCAGTTATTAGCACACATTACCGGTCAGATGGGTATCCATGAAGGAACCATGTTTACTTACACACAGACACAGGCAGATTCCTCCACTTACCAGAATGGTCTTGACAATCTCCAGTATGACCTTCTCTACGGTGAGAGATATGCTTACAACGGCGAGGATTTATATCCGGCAACGGATCTTGTCATGGACGTGGAAGACGTCAATGTAACATCCGTCCGCAAAAATGTATTGAATAATACCTTAGCGGTTTACGGTTCCAACTTTACAAAGAATGCCAAGATTTTTGTAAATGGCGAGAAGGTTCCTACCACTTACCTTACCTCCGGAATCCTGACAACTTCTCTGGATAATGTTTCCGATGGCGATGTGATTTCCGTAAGTATCACCGGTTCCCAGGGCATTATCTTACGGGCAAGCAATGATGAGGTAATTTATGAAGATCCTGATGTCATTACAACAGAAACCGAAGAACCTACCGAGGTAAACGAGACAGAGTCCTCCGAAACCCGAACTACTGAAACAGAAACTTCTGGTACAGGAAACTCTGAGACTGTAAACTCTCAGGAAAATAATTAATCATAAAAAAAATCCCGGATGTGCGACATTATGTACATCCGTGATTTTTTGTAAAGTGATAAAAATGCAATTTTATAAAAGTATGGGTTATACTGATGAATCAACTCACCGTATGCATGACTGTCCCCATGAATTGCTTTATAAACTAAAGAGTACTCTTCTTTTTTCATCTTTCACCCACCTTTCATATATTAGATACCTGACTGTACCGTCGGGTTTCAAAAATTTTCTATTGTATTCAATTGAAGTAACGTATTTTATACAGAAAAAGCCTGCATCTCAGGAAATATCCTTTCGGTGCAGGCTTTTTTCTGTCTTATATGTAAGAATGATCGATTTTCGTCACCACGTAATAGTTATCACCGAAATGTTCATGCACAGACTGGAGCACTTCTGTGAGCAGTTCCTCGTCCGTCAGACGGAATCCAAATGGCGCGAGAATGTCAAAAATGAGGTTCGTATGTGTCCCACCACTCACCATTCTGAAATCGTGAATGGACAAATCTTCATCAATTGCCTTGATCAGAGATACCATAGCTGCTTTCGTCTCACTCACATGCTCATCCGAAGTCACGACCGGATCCATGTGGATCGTTGCCTCACAGCCAAGTGTCTCGCGCAGTTCATTCTCAATATTGTCTATCACATCATGCAGTTCCAAAATATTTCCCTCTGCCGGAACTTCTGCATGCAATGAGATCATCTGTCTGCCCGGACCATAATCGTGGACGATCAGATCATGCATTCCGCATACTTCCGAATGTGACATTACGATCTCATCTATTTTTTCTACAAATTCATGTGCCGGCGGCTGTCCAAGCAATGGATTTAATGTCTCTCTGGCAGCGTCAAAACCTGCATAACCGACTAATAAGCCCACAACCAGACCGCAGTAGCCATCAATTTTGATTCCTGTAAAATGGGTAAATACGGATGCCAGAAGCACAACCGTTGTCGCTGCGGTATCACTTAAACTGTCTGTGGCAACCGCTTTCATCGCTGCAGAATCCAGTTTTTTTCCAATAGCACGGTTATAATATGCCATATATAGTTTCACAAGAATGGATGCGATCAGGATCACTGCCACAAGGAGCGTGAACTCTGTTTCCTCCGGATGCATGATTTTTCCGATGGAGTCACGGACGAGTTCGTAACCCATCAAAAGGATTGCCGCAGCCACAACCAGGCCGGAAACATACTCAATCCTTCCATGTCCAAATGGATGCTCCGTATCCGGTTTTGCCCCTGCAAGCTTGAAGCCAAGCAGTGTCACGATCGAAGAACCTGCATCTGAAAGGTTGTTAAAGGCATCTGCTGTGATCGCAATGGAATTGCTTAAAGTTCCTGCGAGAAATTTACCGATAAAAAGCAGTACATTAAATAATATACCGATCACACCGCACAGCATTCCGTATGCCTCGCGCTGTTTTATTTTATCTTCTGAGTCTTTGATAAATATTTTTGCTAATAATGTTACCATGTCACGCTTCCTTTTTTATTCCAGTTTTCCAAAATGTGCAAAAGGCCAGTAAGTAAAAAGTGCTTTCCCTAAAATTTTGTCTTTTGTCACATAAGTGTTGCTCCAATATCTTGCATCCCAGGAATCATTCCTGTTATCTCCCATCATGAAGTACGATCCCTCCGGCACCTCAAATGTATATGGACCTGTGGCAACAGTCCATTCTTCTTTCAGATAGTCCTCCTGTAAAGGCTCTGTCGATCCATTGATATATATTTTTCCATCCTCAATAGCGATGGTATCCCCCGGAAGCCCGATCACACGCTTCACATAGATCTCACTCTCGTCATCCGGATACCGGAATACAACAATATCCCCTCTCTCTGGCTCTCCAAACACATATGCAAGACGGTTTCCGATAAAACGGTCTCCCGGCAGGATTGTATTCTCCATCGATCCGGTTGGAACGTCCGCATTGATGATCAGAAAGTTTTTGATGAGAAGCGCTGCCACTAAGGCAATTGCAAACGGGATCACCCAGCTCATGATCTCTTTGAAAATGGAGGTTTGTTCCTCATCATTCTCCTGATTTTCCGGTGTCTTAATACCGTCTGCTGTCTGCTCTGCTTTATGTTCTATTGGATCATTAAAATCTTCTACCTGTAAATCTTCCATTATCTCTTTATCCTCAATTCGCTTTCCTTATGATCTGCTATTCTGCTTTTTGCAATAGCTATATTTTACCATAACTGGAATGAAATAGATATGAGAATTTTCCCATTGCACAAAAAAGACTGCCGGCAGTTTACCTTTTCATAAATCTGCCTGACAGTCTGATGTGCCTTCCGGAAAAAAGCTCTTAGTACTCTTCCTCTTCGCCTTCTTCTTTCTCAGAAATATCGTTCACCGGTTTCTCCAGTCCCTCGATCGTGATATGGTTTTTCTCTGCGTAATCCCATAATGCAGCGTGAATTGCTTCCTCTGCCAACAGGCTGCAGTGAACCTTCACTGGTGGAAGTCCGTCTAAAGCTTCCATAACGGCTTTATTTGTCACTTCCAACGCCTGCTGTACTGTTTTTCCTTTTACAAGTTCGGTTGCCATGCTGCTTGTTGCAACGGCTGCGCCACATCCAAATGTTTTAAACTTTACATCCTGGATGATCCCGTTATCATCAATGTCAAGATACATTCTCATGATGTCGCCGCATTTTGCATTACCAACGGTACCGACACCGCTTGGATTCTCAATCTCTCCAACGTTTCTTGGGTTGTTAAAATGATCCATTACTTTTTCACTATACATACTTTTTATCCTGCTTTCTTTGAATATAACCTGTTATTTTGATCACTGTAAAATCATGTGATTGAAAAATTTATTTATTCTGTTTTTTTACGAAATCCTCATATAATGGAGACATACTTCTCAAACGTTCAATGATCTTCTTTAACTCGTCTACAACAAAATCGATCTCTTCTACGGTATTCTTCTCGGAAAGTGTCAGACGAAGAGAACCGTGTGCAATCTCGTGAGGAAGTCCGATTGCAAGCAATACATGAGACGGGTCTAAGGATCCGGAAGTACATGCGGAACCACTGGATGCACAAACACCTGCCTGATCTAATAAAATCAGCATGGATTCACCCTCGATATAACGGAAACATACGTTTACGTTGTTTGGCAGACGGTCATGTCTGTCACCGTTCAATCTCACATATGGGATTTCTGTTAAAATACGGTCGATCAGGTGATCTCTTAAGCTGATCTCTTTTGCACTTCTCTCTGCCATGGTATTTTTTGCGATCTCGGCTGCTTTGCCGATACCTACGATACCCGGTACATTCAGAGTTCCGGCTCTACGTTTTCTCTCCTGCGCACCACCGTGGATGAAGGAAAGAATCTTCACGCCTTTTCTGATATACATTACGCCGATTCCCTTTGGTCCGTTGATCTTGTGGCCGCTGGCACTCAGCATATCAATGTTCATCTCATCCACATCGATCGGAATATGTCCAAATGCCTGTACTGCGTCCGTGTGGAATAATACGCCATGTTCATGTGCGATACGTCCGATCTCCCTGACCGGCTGGATGGTTCCGATCTCGTTATTTGCTGTCATTATGGAAATCAGGATTGTATCAGGACGGATTGCTGCCTCTAACTCGTCCAGTTTTACTTTACCGTTTTCGTCAACGTTCACATATGTGATCTCAAAACCTTTTTTCTCCAGGTAAGCACAGGTGTGAAGGATCGCGTGATGTTCGATCGTGCTTGTGATGATGTGTTTTCCTTTGGACGCATAAGCGTCTGCGGTTGCCTTTAATGCCCAGTTATCAGACTCGCTGCCGCCACCTGTAAAATAAATCTCATCTGTCTTCGCATTGATCAGTTCTGCCACGGAAGTCCTTGCTTTATCAACTGCCTTTTTGCTCTCAGATGCAAAACTGTAAATTGCAGATGGATTGCTGTATACTTCTGAAAAATATGGAAGCATCTCCTGTAACACTTCCGGATATACCTGCGTTGTTGCCGCATTATCTAAGTAAATCAGTTTACTCATATCTTTGTACCTCTTTCTATCTCTAAATTAGTTTGTAATTGATATTTCCTAGTTATTTGATATGATATAAGTATTATAACGCATTATTTCCCCTTGTCAAGGTAGGAATTGTTTTCTTTTTTGTACAAGTACGCAATTCTTTTTCATAGCCGCCCGATACCTGACAATATATAAGTATCACGGCAATTCTTCCAGACCGCTGAACATTTTCATGAGTTCTTTTTCTCCATAATCGTCAAAGTCAACAGTGAGCATCATGTCATCCTCTCTTACCACGGAACCTGTGCCGTATTTTGTATGACGGACGCGGCGTTTTTCTGTGGTTACAGTTTCATTTCCTGCTGAAATATTCTTTGTTCCTGTATTCGCCGATGGATTTTTTCCCCCTGATATTTTGCCGGCTTCCTGCAGTTCTATATGCTCTGCACGCTCTGCAAGGATCTGGCGCTTCAGATCCTGTAAATGCGTTGCCGAGGACTCCCTGTCCTTCTCCTGTCCTTCGACCAGATTTCCCGGTATCATGCGCAGATATCTGCTCGGCCCGGGTGCTGCCCGGTACTGTCCCGGACTTGTGTAATAGGAAAGTTCCAGATGTTCTTTCGCCCTTGTGATTCCGACAAAAAAGAGACGCTGTTCCTCCTCTTCCTCCTCAAAACTTTTGGTCTGCAATGGAATCAGCCCATAATTCACACCTGTGATAAAAACATGGGAAAACTCCAACCCTTTGGATGCATGAAGTGTCATAAGCTTTACAGTATCGTTCTCATTATGTATCTCTTTTTTCAAAATATTCGTTCCATACAAAGACGCCATATTCAAAAATTCCGAAAAACCTTCCACGACATTTTTCTGCTGCTCTTTCTGGTAGGTGATCATGCGAGTAAAAAAGTCCATGACATAGGTTCTGTCTTCTTCATACGAAGCTGTCGTTGGGTGAAGATGATTTTCCAGAGAAAAATAGCTCCAGAGGTCTTCTGGAAGTGCAACCTGTTTTGATGCATATACTTTTGAAAATTCAAGCATTTTTTCACAGATGTCTGATCCGCTTTTCGCATTTTCTGACTTTAAAATCTCTGTCTGTGTTTTTCGGGTTTCACTCAGAATATTGATCGTTTTCTCCGCTTCCTTCACCGACATGCCGTCTCCATATTTCTTATCCGCAAGTGCTGCTATACCGGAGCTTTTATCTTTCGGATTGACAGAAAAACGCAGTACCCTGATCAGCCAGTCCAAAACCGGGATGTCTTTCACAGTCTTTTTTAACGAAACTTCAAATGGAATGCCTTCTTTTTCAAAAACATGTTCAAAAATTTCTGACTGGTTCTGCAAGCGGTAAAATACTGCTATTTCCCGGTATGGAAGCCCTGATGCATGCAGTTCCCTGATCCTGCCTGCAAGATAGTCTGCCTCCTGAAACGGATCATACATATTCCGGATCTGAATTTTATCACCGCTCTCCCTGCCGCCCTGCAAGGTGTCTCCCTGCTGCATAAAGCAGCGTGCCACTGCAAGGATTTCACTGCTGGAACGGTAATTCACCGGAAGTGTCAGTTCCGTTGCCTGATATTTGGTCTTCAGCTGATAAAAAATATGAAAAGCACTTCCACGCCAGCTGTAAATGACCTGATTCGGATCACCTACTGCGAAAAAACAGGTCTGTGTTTTTTTCAGGCAGTCGATGAGCTCTAACTGTTTCTCATCGCTGTCCTGCACTTCGTCCACGATGATCCAGGAGATATCTTGCATTCCTGTATTCTCGTTGTCTTGCAAGTTCGCATTCTTTTTTGATACTTCTTCTATTTCTGCTGACATCTTCACCAATTTACATGTGTTGTCCAGCAGCTCATCAAACGTCATTTTATCCTGACGTCTCTTTTCTTCCTTTAGCAATGCCTTTAATTTTTCAATATCATCCTGATATTTGCTGTTTTTCTGTTCCAGACGCTTTTTCAGCCGGTTTTTATATTTGATTTTCAGCTGATAAGTTAAGATCAACTGCTCTGCCATCTCAAGTTCTTCGTCCGGATCCATCACCATAAATTCTTTGGTATAACCCAGATTTTCCACCGGAAGCATTTTCTTCAACATCGTAAGACACACACTGTGAAATGTTCCAAAGCCCCACAACTGTTCCTCTTTGATCTCCGGCTCCAGCGCATACAGACGCTCTTTGATCTCATCCGCAGCCTTATTCGTAAAAGTCAGAACGACCATCTGTTCATATGGAATCTGCTTCTCGTAATGCAGATACATGACCTTTGTGATAAGAACCGTCGTCTTACCGCTTCCCACATTGGCGTTCACAAGACAGGCGCTGCTCTCATCGAAAACGGCTGCTTTCTGGTATTCATTTAGACGTTGTAGCTGTTGTGTGTAATTCAAATTCAATGGTGTTCCCTGCTTTTTCTATAACAAATTAATTTTTCAATGCTGTGATTGGCACTACATAGACTCCATCCGGGCGCATATATGCTGCATTGGAAAGTCCACAGACAACACATAAGGCTGCCGGCTCTTTTCCCCCATCTTTCCTTATCTCATTACGGATACGTGTTAAATTTTGTGCCGCCGCATCAATCTGATTTGCCCCAAGTTTTATCTCGAAACCGCACCATTCTCCATTCGGCATTGAGATAACCGCATCCATTTCGTTGTTATTATAGTCCTGATAGTGATATAATTCCGCATCGAACGATTCTGCATAAATTTTCATGTCTCTCTCACAGAGAGCTTCAAACAAAAATCCCAATGTATTCAAATCATTCAATAACATTTCCGGTGTTGCTTTTAAAAGTGCCGCTGCTAATGACGGATCAGACAAGTGTCTTTTTTCAGCCTGTTTCACTCTTACAGAAGAACGTAATTTCGAATCATAAGGCTTTTGATTATCTGTTAAAAATAATCTGTCAAAAATATCCAGATAACTTGCAATGGTTTCTACATCAATATCTTCATCATCAATTTCTTTCATATCATTTTTTAACTTTTTATTTGTTACCGTTGTTGCTTCATTTCTGGCAAGTGAACGCAATAACAATTGCATTTTATGTTTATCTCTTTTTACATGATCAATCCGGTATACATCATCATCCAGCACTGCGTTAATATATTCCACCGGCAGATACGCTGCCTGTTTTAAAGTTGTCTCCTGATTGGCAGGCCATCCACCGCGGATAATAAAATCAATAATGTTCCTTAAATCCACTTCGCCCGTTATCTTTGATGGCGCATCCCCAGTACAAATAGCTTCTAAAGAAATGCCCCCGCTTGAGCTGCCACTCTCGTACAATGACATTGGACGCATTCTAAGCCTTGCAATCCTTCCCGCTCCACTATGCAGTATGCCTTTGTGGTTCGGTGTTGCTGATCCTGTGAGAATGAATTGTCCTTTTTCCCCACTTTGATCTACTTTATATCTTACCGCATCCCACAGTGGTGGAACTTCCTGCCATTCGTCAATCAGTCTTGGACTTTCCCCTTCCAAAACCAGTGCCGGACTCATTTCCGCCAGTTGTCTGTTCTGAAAATTCCCATCCGGATTACCTATCATAATCTCACTACTGCTGTGATAAGAAGATGACCATGTTTTTCCACACCACTTCGGTCCTTCCACACAAACTGCACCAAATGTGCTTAAATATTCTTCTAATTTCCGATCGATCAGTCTTGGTTTATAATCTCTTTTATTCATACTTTTCTCCACATAATGAAAGAATGTTTTTGGAACTATTATTCCCATATATTCTATATTTATTATATTCCAATCCGATAGATTTTGCAATTCTAATCCGATAATTTTTGCACTTTTAACCAGATAGATTTTATATTTCTATTCCTACGTATTTTGTATTTCCATTCCTACTGATTTTTAATTTTCAACCCGACAGATTTCAGATTACATGTCAAAAAAGCAATTCCTATCTCTCTTTTCATGAAATGAAATAGAAACTGCTCCTTACTGCACTTTGGATATTCCTTTTTGAACTTATCTATTATTACAATCCTCAAATTCCATATTTTTTCAAATCCACTCTACCATTCACCACTTCAATGCCATCTGCTTCCAGAAGCTTCGCCTGTACATTCTCTCCGCCAAAAGCGAAAGCCCCTGCTAATTCTCCCTTGGAATTCACAACACGGTAACATGGGATATGCTCCGGGTCCGGATTATGGTGCAGGGCATTTCCAACAGCTCTGGACATTCTCGGATTTCCGGCAAGCTCTGCCACCCTGCCGTAAGTTGCCACTTTACCTTTTGGAATGGTTTTCACCGCCTCATAAATACGCTTCGTCGGACTGTCTGTGATAATGTCATAGCTTTCTGCAATCATCTGCTTCACATCCTTATCCGGGATTGTCCCATCTAAAATGATCGTATTCCAGTGTTCTTTATTCTGATGATATCCCGGAAGCACAGACGCATAGGCATCCCTCCAGAAATCGCGCCACTCCGGGCGCACTTTCACATTCATATTAATGTAACCGTTCCGCTCATATACCCACAAAAATGCCTTTTTGCTTCCATGCACACGCACTAACTCCCAGTTTGGATCATGAAACGGCGTTTCCAGATAAGTGTCTGGAAATGACAGTCCGTATTTTGTTGCTTCTTCTCTTGTTTTCATTTTAGCCTCCGCTCCATCTTCTCCATCGCGTCCTTATCCGGCTCTCTCACTTCATCTGCGAGTGCCACCTGGATCTGGAATCCAACCGGCACATCCGCATAATAACTGATAATATTCTTAAGGCTCTCGCGGTTTCCCGGCTCCATCACCCAGTCAGCATAAAAGGCGCTGGATAATTTTAAGATCAGCATCCGCTCTCTCACTTCGACCGCCGGAACGGTCTGTAAAAATGCGGCTAAGTTCTCTCCGTTTTCACTAATCTTTTTGCAGAACTCCTGCCACTGCTCTCCTAACTTTTCAAACGAGAACTCTTTTCTCCTGAACGTGGACGGCGCATGCTCTGCGGTCTTCACTCCCATCGGTACATCCCAGTGTTCCAGCAGGTTTTCCAGTCCGAAAAGTACCATCTGCCTGTCAAGCCGGTAATCTCCCACACAGGCGGCACAGCCATCTTTGCATCCACAGCCTTTTACAAGCTTCACGGCATTTATGATAATCTCTTCCATATTATCATAAATCTTTTCAGAGAATCCAAGTCCCCCCACATACTTATCGTAAAAATAGATGTCTACGTCCGAGCTTGTGTCAAACGCAAGTTCCAGTGCATTCGCCGATGTAATGACCCCGATGTCCTCCTGCTCTGTCATCGTCACCATCCGGGCAGCATTTTTCAGTGCAAAACAGACGCCCTCATAATAATTGTTCCGCACCATTTTCGTATTCTCATTCACCTGGATCAATCCCCGGTACACCTTCACGACATTCTCCGGCACACGCATCCAGGTACTCTCCGTATCATAGTCTTTGGAGAGTGCCTTCGGTAACTGCTCATAGCCAAGATTCTGATGATTGTGAAACTGCATTTTCTTAAACATATAAACGTAATCGCTCACATTGACATCGCCAAAATGAAGCTCTGTGCGCGCAAGCGGCATATTTTTACTCTCGTGAACGATCTTCACATTCGCTTCCCCTGCCGCGACTGTATAATAATTTCCATTAAATGGCACTGCATAGGCAGTCCGGCTCTCAAGATCAAGCTTTGTCACCTGATAGGCAGCGCCGTCATGCATGTAGACCGCACCATCGTGAAGCTCGCGGAACGCCTGACTCTCGTCCATCTCTGTGATCTCTTTTCCGCTGTCCTTGTGCAGAAGCTTATAGCGCTTCTCGTCAATATTGCGCATGGAAAAATCACCCGCCGGGAACTCACCGCCAGACCACGCAAATTTTCCATTGTAGCTCGACAGTTCCTCAGCGCGGAGAAGTACCGGGATTGCCTCGCCAAGATCCGGAAACAGGGAAATATCATCAAGCGTCAAAGGAATCTCCGCTGCTGCCGCACGGATATGCGCCAGCTCAATGATCAGATTATTCTTATCGATCACAGCATTTTCACTGCTTCCCTCAAACAGCCAGCCCGGCTCAAGCGCAATGTACTGGTCAAACGGCTGATTGTCGAGAATGAGATAGTTGCTGCTCCTTTTCCCGCTTCTTCCGGCACGCCCTGTCTGCTGCCAGAACGAGGCTCTGGTGCCCGGATAACCGACTAACACCGTGGTACTGATCTTTCCGATATCAATTCCAAGTTCTAATGCATTCGTGGAAACAAGTCCCATCAGTTCTCCCGAGATCATCTGATTTTCAATCTGTTTCCGCTCATGCGGCGTGTAACCGCCACGATAACCGGAGATTTCATCCGGCTTATGCGTGCCTAAAAATCCCTCCGCTTCCAAATGGTCTCTCGTCTCTTTTAAGACGATCTCCACATTCTTTCTGGACTTCGTAAACGCAATAAAATTTTTTCCTTCATCCATCAGTTCCGGCAAAAGCTCTGCAGCTACCGTTGTAATGCGAACCTGACCATAATAGTTATCGTCTTTCCCCATGATCTTCGGTGGCTGGATGAGATAATATCCACGTTCTGCTGCTGGTGAGCCGTCCTTATCCACAAGTGCAAACTGCTTTCCACAAATCTCCGTTGCTAGCTCTACCGGATTAGCGATTGTCGCAGAACTGCAAAGAAACTGCGGATTGGAATGATAATAACGGCAAACTCTTGAAAGCCTTCGGAACACATTTGCCAGATGTGAGCCAAACGCTCCACGATAGGTGTGCAGCTCATCGATCACAATGTATTTTAAATTGGAAAAAATAAAATCAAACCCGTATTTGCTGTGATTCGGCAAAAATGCCCCATTCACCATCTCTGGGTTTGTCAATATAATATTGGCACTCTGCCGGATTCTTGTACGCTCCACCACCGGCGTATCCCCATCATACACGCCCGCCACAATACGGTTCTCTCCAAAATATTCCAGATACGGTGCAATCGCACGGTACTGGTCTGCCGCAAGTGCCTTGGTCGGGTAAATGAAAATTGCCCTTGTCAGCGGATTTTTCAAAATATCCTGTAAAACCGGAAGTAAAAAACTCAAGGTCTTGCCGCTCGCCGTTGATGTTGTGATAACAACATTCTTCCCGGAAGTCACTTTCTCAAACATTTCCGTCTGATGACAGTATATCTTCCCGATTCCGTGCGACTTCAGGTACTCCGCCAGCTCCGGCAGAAGATTCTCCGGGAAATCGTCATATACTGCCGGGTGGGCAGGGATTGTTTTTTCGTAAATGATGCAGTCTTTGATGTCCATGGAAAAGTCCTTCCTATTTTCTGACAGATGTCGGAATATCAATATTTAGTCCAAGCAGCATCTTTACCAGCCACACAAAGAAAATCAGCACCAGTATCGGAATCAGGCATGAAGTCACAAGCAAAATTGCCAATGCCTCGATAAAGTTATTCAACACATTCTCCACATTCGCAGTCGCTGTGGACACTCCTTCCTGCACTTTATTAAAAAGTCCTGAAAAAAATCCACCGACATTTTCTTTGCTGTCACTGTCTGAATCACTCTGGGATTTTTCATTGCTGCTCTTATCGTCCACCTGTCCACTTTCTCCTGTTTCAGATTCTATCTCATCGGTTGTCTGCTTCGCAGTCTCTATCGTACTCTCGATGGATGACGCATAGGTTGTCTCGATCATATCCGCCACCTTCACGCTCGCCGGGATCACAAGATACACTGCCAGTCCGAAAAGCAGGAATTTCTGTGCGACCACTCGCAATATCTCTTTCCTCCACAACAGATACCCGGAGAAAAATACACATGCAATTGGAACCAGTATCTTAAATGCCGCATATCCGGTGATCGTCACCAGATATTTTTCCAGATAAATAGCACTGAGCACGATCAAAAAATAACTGCTTAAGTCAGCCAGCTTATTGGCGATCGGCGTTCCGACATCCCCCGGAATCAGCGTGATTGCTGCCGATGCCGCCGTGGATGCTGCGGCAAGCTCCATGACGGTTGTTTTCTTGTCGTCCAGTGACTGTATCGTCTTTGCATTGAATTCTGTCGAAGAAGTGAACCGCGCAATCACAAAAAATGACAGCAGGGCGATCACAATCGGGATCAGAGCGAATATGATTTTTTTCTGTTTTTCGTTTTCCATGTATGTGTGCTCCTTTATACTACAACTTCATCGGACAGGCATCCCTGTCTTATCTGCAAAAATTCCATACATTTTTGCTAAAATATATAAAAAAGTATATCCTCTTTTAAATTTTCATGCAACCAAAAGCACTTAGATACACTGAACAAAATCCCCCAACTTACCGATATATAAATTATCGAAACAAGTAGTCAAATTTATTTCACGGAGGAAATAAAGATGAACTTAACCGTAAGCAATTATTTTGGCGGAACGATGAATGGATTCTCCACTGCCACAATCAACACAAGAAACACTGGAATTTCCAAAAGCAGTTCCTTCAGCACATGGAAGTCAGCCAAAAAATCTCTTAATTATAATGCAAAGCAAATCTCCTCACAGCTTATCCGCGCCACAAAATCGCGGACTGCCGCTGCGGTTCTCACCAAAGCCAAAAGCACAGTCAATAATTTGCAGCACTGCCTCGGAACCGGGGAATATGATGACAGTGAGGTACAGATTGCCCTTGCACACGCAAAAAGAATGGTAAAATGCGCCCAGTCCAAGGTGTCTAATCTGAAACAGGAAGAAAATTTACAGCGGAAATATGAACGTGAAAAATCAGCAAAAGAAATGCAGCAGAAGTCCGAAGTGAAACGCCGCGTCCACCAGAAAGAAAATGATCTGAAACAAAAGATGGCGACAGAGGAGATTCAGCAGGTACAGAAAGAGAAATCAAGACGTCAGGAAATCATCCGCAAACGCCGTATGCACCGCAATGAAGAGCGCAGCAACATCAACGAAGCTGATATGAAGTATCTGGAGAATACCATGGATTACAAACACAGCGGCAGCTCCACTGCAGCCGGTGCAGCAACGGTCGATCTGTCTTATGTCGGACTGCAGATGAGTGAATTACAGCAGATGGAAGCACAAATGGAAGCTCAGATGAATGCCGAGTTAAATGCCACCGCCGATGCAGGCACTGTAGATACAGCCACCTGCGACAGTGGTGCTTCTGCTGCGGCAGCCTCTTCCGGCGGAAGCTTATAATTGCGAAATGGATACGTAAAAATAATTATTGTCTCCCTAATAGGAGACAGGTATTTTCTCATATTGAAAAAGAGTCCATCGCAATGGATGGACTCTGCAACAGCATATTAAATATTTTATCAGTTTTTATATGCAAGTTTTTTCCTGCTATAAACCAAGGTTGCAGCTGACATTGCCACAAACATCAATAAAAGGGAAATGGTTTTCGAGATTTTAACACCTATGCACCGTCACCAAATTTGAATCTATATATTCAAAAAATGGTTTCTTATTTACCTCCATCCTGTGTTCCAGATACCATTTTGCAGCATCCCTTAATCCCTCTTCCAAAGATATTGTTTCTGGGTAAATTTTACTTTGACGAGTTACATCTAAATAATACTCGTAATTGTAAAAACTAAAATATTTCCTTTGTTCTATTTCATCATAAACATTCGCGAAAGTTGGTGTTTTTCCTAAACTTTCATAGCATATTTTCACCCATTCTTTAATAGATACGGTTTCTTTATTTCCGACATTTAGAATATGTTCATCAGGCTTATCCTTAATGATTACTTCCATCAATTTGCATAAATCCTTTACGTGAAAGAATTGTAATTTCATATCTCCATCTTTGGGTAAATAAAAAATTCTATCTTCTAAAGCACAGTCGAATACAAATGCCTCTCTATAAACATTATTCATAGGTCCATACAGATAAGGCGGTCTTAATATATATGCATCACTCACTTCATGAAGCAAAGCATTTTCCGCCTCTATCTTATCCGTTCCATATGCGCCCCAAAATTTATTAACAGCTTTCTCTGATTCCTCAAGAAATGGTTGCATTCCATACTCCGGATACACTGCACTTGAACTAATCATTATGTATTGTTCAAAAGAGCCTAATGCGTCAACTAAGTCAATAATATCTGCTGCATTATATGCGGTAATATCTGCAACTACATCAAAATGCATATTCTTTAATATATTTCCCAAATCATGTCTATCGCCCTCAATAAGTTTTACTCCCTGAACCTGTGGCTTGGTGTTTCTGTTAAGTACATAAACTTCATAACCTCCAGTTACAAAATATTGTGCTACATATTTACTTACAAAAGTTGTTCCGCCTGTCACTAGTATTTTTTTCATAAATTCTCCATAATATTCGGAATAAACATTTAATAGTTCTGCAACCTCCACATTATCTGTTAATCTATTCTTGCCCATCTCTTATAAATGGTGCCGAAATTGCAGCATCTAATAATCCTTTATATGCACTTACTTTCCTGAATGTATTACCCATCATTTCTGAGCTTCTATATTCTCGTATTGCATCCATATCAAAATCTGCATAGTACAATCCTTCTGTCAAATCGTCAGCGAGCACAATTGTATTATCAACGCAAATACCATTTTTATCCCAACAAATAGGACTGTATGCGCAGGAACAACCTGCATTTTGTCCATTCGCATTTGCCATTGCTATTCCAATCATATTCTCATATGCTCTGGTAGACAAAGCTTGAATGCGTGGTCTCATGGAACCACAGTCATTAGGCACAAGAACGATCTCTGCTCCTTTTAGCATAAGCATTCTCGCACTCTCAGGATATTCCCTATCATAGCAAATCATTATGCCTATTTTTATTCCATCAAAATTACAAACCTTAAACTCAGTTCCTGCCTCAACATCTTTTTCATCTGCAAAGTCACAAGTATGTACCTTTGAATATTTCATCAGTATTTCACCGGATTTATTAATTACAAATGCTGTATTTTGAGGTTGTTCTTTGCCTTTTGTAAATGATGTCAGTACAACACCTATACAATAATTTTTTGCAGTTTCGCATATTTTCACAATAACTTCGTCTTCACAGGATATGCTTTTTTCATATGTCATCGGAAGTTCATAACCTGTTATAAAGCACTCTGGAAGCAGCAAAATGTCTGCTCCCTTTTTTGCCGCTTCCTTCATATAACAGATTATGGTATCAATATTTTTCTTTATATTCGAATTCTCTGCACGAGACTGTAAAATCGCCACCTTAAAAATCATATTTTCCTCCACAAGCTTTCAATTTGTCAGATTCTATCGGCTGTGTCTTGTTGAAAATATCATATCTACGGAACGCAAGGAATTCATTCACACTTTTTGAAAATTTTTCTAGCAATTCACGGAAATGGTCTTTTCCAAAAGCTGTTTTGCCCCGCATTGCTCCGTGCTGAGTGGTTGTTGCATGTTCAATTATTGGTTAAAAATTCCGCAAACGACATTTGCTCATATTTTTGAGGAAAAGTATACATATACCTAAAACATTCTTCTGTTTTATGCATAATGCCATATCGGGTAGAATATTTTCTAAAAAAATCTAACAGTCTGTCATTATTAGGACTGGGACAGTCATATGCATTACCATAGGTACGAATATACTTATTCTTCATTTCTGGAAAGTATTTGTCCAAAGCATGATAAAAATATTCTCTGTCGCCCTCACGCATGGTAACCCCCATGCTAAAGCAGATGATGCCTTTTACGCCTGCTTGGACACAATAGTCGAGAATACCCTTGATATTTTCCTCAGTATCATTGATAAATGGTAATATAGGTGTCAGCCATACAATTGTAGGGATTCCAGCTTTTTTAAACTGCATAAGTGCTTCAAAACGTTCATAGGTTGACGAAACATTTGGTTCTAAAATTTTACATAAAGATTCATCATATGTAGTCAGTGTCATTTGAACAATCGCTTTTGTCTTGTCATTTATATTTTTTAATACATCTAAATCCCGGAGTATTCTTGTTGATTTTGTCTGAATAGCAACTCCATATTCATATTTATCAATTAATTCTAAACAACGACGTGTAATCTGTAACTGTTCTTCCGCATGAAGATAAGGATCACACATAGCACCTGTACCTATCATACATTTTTTTCGTTTACTTCTTAATGATTTTTCTAAAAGTTCGGGTGCATTTGCCTTTACTTCTATATCTTCAAAATCGTGTGTAAATCCATAACATTTACTTCTGCTGTCACAATAAATACATCCATGGGTACATCCGCGATAAATATTTATTCCGTTATTATTTGAAAGTATTCCTTTTGCTTTGACAAAATGCATGTATATGCTCCTCTCTCTGGGGAAATGGCAATTTATACTAGCAAAATACACTGTTGGGTCTGCTGGCACCAAAGGCTTTTCCGCAGTGTTTACATATCCGTTGTCGCAGTCCGTCAAAAACACTTTGATTATAACGAACATTTGCTTTTGGATTTCACAGAACTTACTACTCCTATGATTCATGAATTTGTTGACAAAATCATGGTGCACGAAGCGGACAAATCAACCGGAGACAGAATCCAGCAGCTTGATATTTATCTCAAGTATGTAGGAAAGCTGGATATCCCGATGCTAAAGCTTACTCCCGAACAGATAAAAGAGGAAGAACGCAAACGCCGTAAGCGTGCATGGAACCGTACTTATATGCGCCGCAGATAGTTTTTATAAAACAGTTGGATTTTCTTTTTCATCTTTTACCACAAGGTTCACAGAATCAATCCCACTCACATTGACATTGCGATTTACTTTTGCGTCATAGGTATCCGCTTTTACGATATCTGCAAGGTCAATGCCGGTAGCTTCTTTCATACTCTCAAAAAGCTTTGCCATGACTGCCGGAACATTTCCTGCAACCTGGTCAACACCGTTGCTGCCACCATCGCCACCGATAATCGTAATTTTGTCGATCTGACCTAATGGCTCTGCAATCTTTGCAGCAACATCCGGAAGAACTTTGATCATCATCTCGGCTACAGCTGCTTTGTTGTATTTTGCATATGCTTCTGCCTTTTTCTCCATCGCTTCTGCTTCCGCAACACCCTTTGCCTGAATGGCTGCTGCTTCGGCTTCACCTACCGCACGAATACCTTCGGCCTCCTGCTCTTTTGCAAAACGGTCTGCTTCCGCTTGTGCTTTTCTCGCTTCTGCCTGACGCTGTGCCTCGAACTGTTTTGCCTCGGCTTCTTTCTGTCTCTGATAGAGTGCCGCATCGGCTTTCTGCTGTGCTGCATATTTGTCTGCTTCCGCCTGCTTCTTAACTTCTGCCTCAAGAGCCTGCTCTTTAACTGCAACCTCTTTCTGTTTTAACTCAATCTCACGTTCCTGTTTTGCAATATCTGCGTTGGCAGTTGTTACCTCAATAGTCTTACGCTGCTCCTCTTTCTGGATTTCGTAAGCGGCATCTGCCATAGCTTTTTTCGTATCTGCTTCCTGCTGTAACTCGGAACGCTTGATTGCAAGTTCATTCTGTTTCTTTGCGATCTCCGTCTGAGCCGCAACTGCTGCATCATTGGATTCTTTGTCTGCCGCTGCCTGAGCAACCTTGATATCTCTTTCACTTTCTGCTCTGGCAATTGCTGCTGCCTTTTTGATTTTTACGATATTATCAATACCAAGGTTCTCGATAACTTCATTTCCGTCTACGAAATTCTGTACGTTAAAACTGATAATATCAAGTCCCATAGCTGCAAGATCAGGTTCTGCATTCTCTTTTACAAGGGTTGCAAACTTCTGTCGGTCAGAAACCATTTCTTCCAGCTTCATCTTACCTACGATCTCACGCACATTACCTTCAAGAACTTCTCTTGCCACGCCTGCAATGTATTCTGTGTTCTTATTCAGGAAGTTTTCTGCTGCAAGCCTTAATTTTTCAGGTTCATTACTGATTTTAACGTTAACCGTTGCGTCTACATTAATGTTAATGTAATCTGCAGTCGGCACTGCATTGCTGGTTTTGACATCAATTGGGATCAGTCGAAGGTTCAACTTATCAAGACGTTCAAAAAAAGGTATACGGATGGCTGCTTTTCCAATCACGATTTTTGATTTCTTCTTGATACCGGAAATGATAAATGCCATATCCGGTGGAGCCTTCACATAGCCGACGGCTAAAAAAATGACAATGATTGCAATCACCACAATTGCGATAATTGCAGAAGCTGGAATCAATTCTAACATCTTAATCCTCCTTGTTTTTCCGAAGGAAAAATCCGAGTTCCTCTGAACGAGGAGAGGATTTCGCCTCCTTGTTTTAACATTTGTATGATGTTTTTTATTATAAATGACTTAATGTTAGAATCCTACACATTTAACCTTAAAGATTTCTTAATTTTTCATCGCTTCAACTTACCATCACATTTCTTAAATGTAAAAGCAGGGAAATCCCCTGCTTTTGTTAATCCTTATATAAGATCTTCTCTAATTCTGCTGTCGTCTTAAGATAGTAATCACAGTATTTTTGCATATACTCCCGCACGACCGGGATCTGGTTATCCGACCAGCCGGCACAGGCAAACGGAACGCCGCACGCCTTTGCCATATCATAGCCGGGTTTTAAATCATCCACCATGAGAAGTTCCTCCGGCTTTAAATTCATAATGCGCATCGTTTCCTGCAATGCATATGGATGCGGCTTTCTTTTCCCCTCCGGACATGCCCAGTCGAAAATGAGTTCCGGCTCCGGCAGTCCTGCCGCCTCGTAATCTCTTAAAATCGTCTTCCGCATGGAATGGGACGACACACAGATTCTGCCACCATTTTCAACGTAAGTATATAATATCTCCGGCAAGCCCTCATAGACAGCCGGAATGGTCACTGCCGCCGCACGTTCCCACTCTGTCTCCTGATACCTGATCTCCTCTGGCGTATAATGCAAAATGTCCGCACACATCTCATAAAATCCCGGATCAAAATTATACTCCACAAACTGTTCATAGCTCATAGTCGTGCCACGCAGATCCTTCAGCGACCGCAAAAATGCCGGAAAATTAATCTCCGGTGTACTTTTTACAACCGTGTCATCATGATCTAACACAAGGCATCTGACTCTTAGTTCCCGTTGTTTCTTACCAGACATTTCCAATCGTTCCTTTTTTACTGATTTCTGAGTTTTGCCGCCAGATAGAGCAGTACATCTTTACGTGTGACAATCCCAATAAAAACGCCGTTATCGTCTACTACCGGAACAAAGTTCTGATTCGTGATCTTCTCAAATAAATCTTCCATCGATTCCGAAATTTTGACTGCTTCGTTATCTCTGTGTCTCTTTACATCTGTAATCCGGATTTTTTCCATGCGGTGGACATCCGGAAAATCTTTTTCCTTCATCTCCCACAGCAGATCCCCTTCCGTGATCGTACCGATATATTTTCCATCAAGCGCCAGCAGTGGAATCGCACTGTAACCGTGATACTCTAACTTTTCTACGACCTGTCTTAAAGTATCGTCCTCCTCCACATGTGCCACCTCTTCTTTTGGTGTCAGAAAAAATAATATATTCATCTTTTGCACTCTCTCCTGTTCTTCTCGCCTGCACTCATTTTCGTGATTTCATCACTCAATAAATTCCTCGCTTGCACTCATTTTATCATTAACTCATGATACACACCAGTGAAAAGAATATAAATTTTTTATTCCTTGACAAATGTGTCCTTATTTGTATAATCTATTTTTAAAAGATCTAATTTTAGACTATTAAATAAAATACAAAAGTAAATCAATTTTTCGCAGGAGTGTATCGGTCTATGTTTCCTTCTGAATTATTAACTGCAAATAAAAAAATCATGCATGTTTACGAGTCTTTCTGCACGCCTCTCTGCAGGAAGTACCAGCTGAACCAGAGCGATCTGGATCTGATTTTATTTATCGCTAACAACCCAATGTATAACACCGCAAAGGATGTCTGTGAAATCCGTGGAATCAAAAAAGGCATTGTCTCGGTAACAACGGAACGGCTCGTCCAAAGCGGCTATCTGATCAGAAAAAATGACATTCATGATCGAAGGATCCAACGGTTATGCCTCACGGAAAAATGCCAGCCTATCATAGCAGATGGCAGAGAAATGCAGACGCATTTTTTTACCTCCATCACCGCCGGGCTGACAGATGAAGAATGGAAACTTTACCAGAAATTATCGGAAAAGATCCGTGATCAGGTGATCAAATTAGAAAAGGAGTTGTAAATCATGATGACATTTATCATATGCCTGCTCGCCGGACTTGGAGCAGGACTGGGAACCGGCTTTGCCGGAATGAGCGCAGCGGCTGTGATCAGTCCGATGCTCATTGCTTTTTTACATATGGACGCTTACCAGGCAATCGGTATCGCACTTGCCAGTGATGTCCTTGCAAGCGCAGTTTCCGCTTATACCTATGGAAAAAATAAGAATCTGGATATTAAAAACGGACTTGTGATGATGTTCACCGTCATGATCTTTACCTTTGTTGCAAGTTATCTGGCAAGCTTTATCCCAAGCACGACCATGGGCGGTTTCTCCACATTCATGACTCTGCTGCTCGGTATTAAATTCATTGTAAAACCAGTGATGACAACGAAAGAAACCATGGCTGCCGCCGATCCGAAAAAAAGAATTATCCAGTCCATTATCTGTGGAACTATTATCGGCTGTATCTGCGGCTTCGTCGGCGCAGGTGGCGGAATGATGATGCTTTTGATCCTGACCTCTGTTTTGGGATATGAGTTAAAAACAGCGGTCGGCACCAGCGTTTTCATTATGACTTTCACTGCTCTAACCGGAGCTTTGAGCCATTTTGCAATCGGAGGCGCGCCGGACGCAGTTATTCTGATTCTCTGCATGGTCAGCACCCTGATTTTTGCCAGAGTTGCTGCTGTTCTTGCCAATAAGGCACCCGCAAAATTGTTAAATCAGGCGACCGGTGTGATCTTAGTGATTCTCGGTGTTGCAATTATTGCTGTGCAGTATGTGTTCTAAGTGACTATTTTCAAAAATAGGGCTAATGACGCAGATGCAGATTCCGCCTACAGGTTCTGCAATTCTGCGTTCATCAGCTCAATATAATGCTCTGCGTTTTTCCGGTTTTCCACAATCTCATCCTCTGTCATCTGGTGGATCACTTTCGCCGGGCTTCCGACTGCGACAGAATTGTCCGGAATTACCATTTTCCCGGTGACAAGTGCACCAGCTCCAATGATGCAGTTCCTTCCCACAACAGCGCCGCTGAGCAGAATACTTCCCATTCCCACAACTGTATTATCTCCAATAGTACAGCCATGCACTACTGCATTATGCCCGACAGAAACGCCTTTTCCAATGTGAACGGAATGTCCCGCATCTGTGTGCAGTGTGCTGTTATCCTGCACATTCGAATTGTCATCTATAAAAATGCTTCCGGTATCGCCGCGCACGACAGCGTTATACCAAATTCCTACGTTGTCTCCTAATGTAACATCCCCGACAACGTGTGCGCCCGGAGCCAAGTAAATGTGATTGTTCATAGGTGTTATCTCCTTCCTTTCAAATCAATTATTGTCTTATACCCTTGATACTGTATCTGTCAATATATAAGCACAAAAAATCAGAGTTTGCAAAAATTTTCTGCAAACTCTGATTTATTTTTTTCTACTTATTCTGCTTTCTTCACTTCTTCAAAATTTGAATTTTTGTATTCTTTCCATTTCTTCATTTTCAGATGACGTCTGTAATAGTAACAGATGAATAACGCTCCAAAAATTACATCAATTGCAATCCAGATTTTATCTAAAGTAAATAAATGTGCCTTGTAAAGAGTCGGTGCGTCACTATTTGCCACCATATATAAGATATTCTTAGTTGCTTGACGCATTGCAGCCTGACCGGATACGGTTCCTGTGATTTCATCAGACAAACTGCCAAGCAATCCAAAATTAAGCTGTAAATCATTTCCTGCCAGTAAAGCACGATTGATGTCTTCTGTCGTACAAGCCATAACACAGTCTGTGATCACTGCTCCTTTAAATCCCCACTCACCACGAAGTACTGTCGTAAGTAATTCATAACTCTCTGCGGTTGGTGTTGTTCCAATACGGTTGAAGGAGGACATAATTCCGGTAGTCTGTCCTGTTTTCACAGCAACTTCGAATCCTTTCAGATAAACCTCTCTCATTGCCTGCTCATTCAGCCATGTAAGTAATCCACCTGCATCACGGTTTGTTTCCTGATCATTTACTGCAAAATGTTTGAAGTAACTGTATACGCCGCTTTCTGTAATACCTGTAATTTCTTTTCCAGCCATTACACCACTTAAAAATCCGTCTTCGGAGTAGTATTCATAATTTCGACCAGAGAACTGGCTTCTGTGGATATTGGCTGCCGGTCCATAAAGACCTGCAACTCCATAGGCTTTTGCTTCCTCACCATAGACACAGCCTTTTTCATAGGCGAGATCTGCATTCCATGTTGCGGCTAATGTTGCCTGATTGGTATACATGTTTCCATTGATTCCACTAAGAACATTTGCCATTAGATTATTGATTCCGTTTGGACCGTCACAGTCTAAAATCTGTGCTTTTCCAACGCTCTTTACGGCTGCTGTCTGCCAGCCACCATTTTCAATTAAGTTTTTCATTTCTTTTACAGAAACCTGATCTAACAAAAGATTCCATTTCTCATCATCATAATCAACCCCTGCCATATCAGAAATCTTTAAATGATTGTTTTTTGTTTTGATTTTGGATGCAGATGTGTCCTCAAGATTTAAGGAATCATCCTCTAATGCTGCCACGATCTCATCTGATGCCTCACGACTCTCTGCAGCTCTCTTTGTCGGAACGGTTCCTGCCCAGTCTGCGCGTGATATATAGGTAATATTTTCACCATAAGTTACATCATCAAATAAGTTTGTTGCCGTAATCTGATCACTGGAACGTTTTCCGTCATTGTTGTCATTGTAAATTACATCTTTGTCAACGGTAATCGTTCTGCTGTCGATCACATTATGACTGTCACTCTGCAGACGGATCTCATAATCCCCAGCCTCTAATACATAGGCACCGCCTTTGGCTTTGATTCCGGAATAATCATAAGATGCCATATCCTCTAATGCCATTGTGATTGTCACTTTTTCTGATTTTCCAGGCTCTAAGTTCTCTGTTTTTGCGAATCCACCAAGAACAATTTCACTCTTTTCTATACCGCCAGGTGTATATGGCGCTTTGTAATAGATTTCTACAACTTCTTTTCCAGCGGTATTTCCTGTATTTTTTACATTTACTGTTGCTGTAACGGTTGTTCCGTCGCAAGTGACATCTTCTAGTGTCTGCTCAAAAGTGGTATAGCTTAATCCATAGCCAAACGGATACTGTACTGTTGTATCATAATCGATGAATCCGTCTGCTGCTGCAGTCTCAAAATAACGGTATCCTACATAAATTCCTTCTATGTAGTCTACATAATGGAAACTGTCTGCTCCGACTTCTGCATCTCCGGTACCTGCCATTACTCCGCCGTTTGTATAACTTACATTCGTATAATCATAATCCCCGAAACTATAATAAGTTGGATTACTCTCTGCTTCATAAATAAATGTATCGGTTGTTTTTCCTGACGGGTTCACTTCACCGGAAAGAATCTGTCCGACTGCAACTGTTCCCACCGAACCAAGACACTCCGTCCAGATTGCAGCATCAACCTTCTCGTCTTCTAAGAATCCAAGTTCCATTGCATTTGTGGAGTTTAATACAACAATAACTGTACCGAAATTATCTTCCAACAGTTTTAACGTATCTTCTTCGGCTTTGTTCAATTCCAGATAGTGTTTTCCAGACTCTCCACCATAATAGCCTTCCATATCCAGCGGAAGATCAATTCCCTCTCCGCCGCTTCTTGAGATCACATAAACTGCTACATCTGAAAATTTCTTTGCGTCTGAAATTAATTCATTTGATAATTCGCTTACCTCATTTTCATATAGACCGAAATCCGTTCCAACAACTCCCATATCAATTGCTGCTGATGCGTTCTCTGCATAAAAATCAGTTAATTCCTCATTCAACGTAAAACCAGCCTGTTTTAAGCCGTCATACATACTTACGCAGGAACTGGCATTTCCAGCACCGGAACTGGTTCCTCCGAAGGTACTGTAATAACCACCACGTCCAAACACATTGATATTCGTCTCTCCCTTTAATGGAAGTGTATTGTTTTCATTTTTTAATAATACAATTCCTTCCTGTGCCTCTCTCAAGGTCAGATCCTGTGCTTTTTCCGTTGCCACGTCTACAGTTTCTCCTGTTGGTGTTTTTGCAAACAATAAATTATCCAGCATTCCAAAATAATTTTTTGCAAAACCAAATACTACATTAAGCAGTACGACCACAACCAGCAGCAGACTCATAAAGAAAAATGCGATTCTGCTCGGTCTGCGGATTTTTTTCTCTTTGTTTCCACCCTCGTTCATTTTCAATCCTCCTGTTTTTTTGAAGCTGCTACGTTATCTTCTGAAAAAGTATTTTTCTGATAATACGTTTCGCCTCTGCTTTGCTGTACTTGTACTGTAACAAAAAAGACAGCCCGAAAGCTGCCTTTTGCATAAAACGTCTCTGTCACGACCTGTTTGGTTGTATTTTAGGAATCATCACCTGTAATAAAAAGATATGATTGTCCGTACAGACATTCATAATGCCACCATATTTTTCTGCTGTATGTTCAATACTTTTTAGTCCGAATCCGTGATATCCATTCTGCTCCTTTGTTGACCGAAAGCCTTTCTCTCCGCTTCCAGATAATGTTTCATAATAGTTTTCAAACTGAAATAAAAGCATATTTGCTCGTTCTGTCACAATAACTGAAATCGTTCTTTTGGTTTTATCTTCAAACTTTGCAACACATTCCAGTGCATTATCTAAAGCGTTTCCAAAAATAGTGTAAATATCGACCGGATTCATTCCTGCCACTGCCTGTCCGTCTGCAACACAGGCAAGGACAATCCCGTTTCGTTCACAATACAGACTTTTTTCTGTCATAATGGTATCTAACACCTCATTCCCGGTATGCACCATTGCATCGTAAATAAAAACCGCTTTTTCAAGTTCTTTGATCTGTTCATCACGCGCATGCTTATCCTCAATATGCCTTAGCGCTGCAATCTGATGTTTTAAATCATGGCACTTATGATTAATGAGGTTGATATTTTCCTGAGACATCTCATACTGCTCTTTGTATTTGACAAAACACTGCTGCTCTAACAAAAGTTTTTCCTCAAGTTCCGCTTTTTTCTTGCGGTCTGCCTCCACCCATAATGCGTAAAAACAAAAGATCATGGCATATGCCACACAACTCATATAAAGAACACGGTTTTCTATGGATAGTTCTTTTACCACTGCACTCAAAGAAATTGCAACCGCTATCACGCCAACGGTTGTCCCAAGCTCCTGGAGGGATTGCTTTTTACACCCCTTTTCAGAAATAAGTGCAGGTGCCACTTTAAAATAACACAGCACATATCCGATTGCAAAACACATAATTTCAATATATGAGTTATCTGTCATCTTAAAAAACGCACAGATTTCCAGATTAGCACAGTGAATCAGATGCTGTGTCAGATAACTGCTGTTTGCAATATATAAGATATCCTGTATAGAAATATCCGCTATTGCATAAATGACTACTACAAGTATTACATAACATGCAATGCTGTACACAATGGAAAGCGCAAGCATATTCCAGTTTTCTATTTTCTCCGCTGATCCCGAAAAAAACAGTGGACTTAAAATAATAATCGCAGCAATCAGACCTACTATTGTAATACGAATCTGTGGTTTTCTTTTCTGATAGTCGAGTTGTTTTATGTAAACCAATATAGCAAACAGTAATTCAATTGGCAGACTGTACCAGCCAAAAATATTTATGATATTTCTCATTGAAAACTACCTCCCAGATACATTGCAAATCGATGCAGGAATTCTTTTTTTCTTGCTCTGCTGACCGGCAGCCTGTCACCATTTGACATTAAAACCATATCCTTTTCTATCGATTTGATATTTCTGAGATTTACAATATAGCCACTGTTACACCGCGCAAATGTAGATTCTGCCAAATCTTTCTCTAACTGTCCGAGACTGCCTCTCCCCTCTATGTCTCCACGCTCTGTATGAAAGAATAATTTATGATTGCATACCTCGACATAAATGATCTCCTGTAGGAAAACACGGCTCACTCCGTTCGCCTGATTTACTGTCAGATATTTTTTCTCCCGCATTTTCATCATATTCAAAAGCTTCTGCATTTTCATACAAAATGGTGCATATTGTACCGGTTTTACCACAAAATCAAATGCATCCACCTCATAGCCATGAATGGCATACTGTGCCATATTAGTTACGAAAACAAGAAAGGTTTCCTCATCCAGTTCACGGATTTTCTTTGCAGTCTCCATTCCGTCAATCCCCGGCATTTCAATGTCCAGTAAAATCAGATTCCATATTTTTGTATAATTTTTCAGGAACTTATCTCCGCTATCAAAAATCTCTGTCTGATAGTTGATATGATTGTTACCACAAAAGTGACCGATATATTCCTCTAATTTTTCTGCATCTGCGAAGTTATCCTCGACAATTGCAATGTGCAACATTCTGACCGTTCCTCCTTTGCATTGCTCTCCTCAAATATTATCCATATTTTTCTTATTTAGCAAGAAAAAAGTCCAACAAACAAATCGATAATCTGATTTGTTTGTTGGACTTTTATATCAATTACTGATTAACTGTTAATCGCAGATTAGCAAACGCCCTGAGCCAACATAGCAACAGCTATAGTGTCCGTAGCTTTACCAGGGGGCGAGGTCGGCTGTATATCACGTGCATAGAATGATTGTCGAAGAATCTCGAATTAATGAAGATTTTCCCTAAACATTGTTTCATCCTCATCCTACTCATTATTATCTGATTAACACACAGACATGATACAAAATAGTTTCACAACCATTTCTATTATGCATCGTTTTCATCACTCGAATATCTGAGTAAGGAAAATCCTCAACTTCAAATCTATCATCAGCTAAAATTAAGGGATAAATATACTGATATTCTTTTATGTGCTTGAAATATTTCTCACAAAACTTACTAAAATCGGATACACTAACATATAACAATATTATATTAAACATATTTCCAATAGTATCATATTTGTAAATTTTGTCTATATGACTATCCAAGTAATGGGTATTAAGACTATCCATATTTAATGCTTCAATTATAGTTACAGGCAAACCATCTTCTTCAATTAAAATATCAACTTCTCCAGCGCATTTCCCAATAGGAGATATTCCTCTTCTAGTTTGATCTATTACATCATACTTCGCCATTTTTAATAAATCTCTTACAAAGTCATTTCTTTGATTTTCTGATATTTCAAAATACGTAGAATTTGACTGCAATTTGACACATGCTGACAATAAATCATGTAATATTGTTACTTTACTATTCTTTCTTCTTTCTATTCCATTTTCCTTTATTTCACTTCCTAAATTATCCCATATTGAATTAAATTCATTTTCAAAATCCTTTTCTTTCTTTTTTAACTCCAGATAATGATTTTTATTAGCACCATCCTTTTCAAAGGAACTAAAATACTGCCTTTTCCATTGTCCGATTCTCCTCAAATCCTTTTTTATTTCAGAATCGAAAATATCATCTTTAACTTCCTTATACGATTGTACCTCTCGAAGTACCATCCGAATAGCTACACATTGTTTTGAATTTCCTTTTTCTGCCTCACTTTCCATTTTTTCATATAAACAATAATATTTCTCAATATTTCTATACTTTTCTAATTGCTCCTCAATATTTTCTCTCTTTTTTCTATATTGTGCTATCTCCTCAACCATAGCCTTTATCATTGCATAAATATCCGTACTTTGTCCTACAGGTATTGCCTTATATCTATTTCCAATCAGATCATACAAAAACAAACACGGAATTTCTTCCTCTGATATATTATAATTCATAGCAAATTCCGTAATTGTCTGTGAGTGTTTTTGTTTCCAGTTAATCTTATTATAACTATCATATAGATATTCAAATGGTCCATTATTTTCCTCCACACCTCTGCCATGCAGTAACTCGACAAATGGACACATTACTCCTTCATATGACTCTTTCCCTGGTATATGAAAAAAAGATGCTCTTTTTCTAACTCTAGGTGTTGAAAATACAAATAAAATTTTATTACCTGTCAAATCATTCAACGATGCCCAATCTTCTTCTAGTTTTTCATAAATCTCTTGTGCATCAGAATATCTCGCAATTAATGATATGATTAAAGTATACCCTTTCTCTTTTGCTTTCGGGATACATCTTTGAAAATATTCTCTCAATCCTATATATGTAACTAGCATAAACCTTTCCTTCCTAGTTTTAGCCTTAGTCCGTAATTCATCATAGGACTATTCCATTATAAAGTTTTCGTTTTTCTATCCCAATTAAAAACTCATTTGTTTATTTTTAATTTCTCCCACCAGTTCATGCACTGTCGTACACGGGTACATCTCTGATGGCTTTGTTTTACCTTCTCGTTTACATTGCTCCAACTTCTGCTGTGCTATCTGAATTGCCTTTTCTTCATCACCGAATTTACAGAGTTTTCCATACATCTGCTCATCGGCTTTGGAATACTTCTGCCCGGTTTTGGTCTCATATACTCGTCCAAAATCTGAGCAGCAAGTCCAAGAATCTTGGATTGCCGGCATGGCACCGAAGTAGGCATACATCCATATTTCAAAGCATGGATTAGACCAGCCCACCTGTATTCCTTTACTCACTGCTTCTGCAATAATTTCGTCAAACCCTTGCACCTGATCTCTGTCAAATACAATCCACGGGATACGATACTGTGCATCATAAGCTGTGAGTTCCAGACATTTATCAATCATGGTACGTGTCTTTGTCTCCACAACCTTAATAACCAGCTTATTTCTAACATCCTCTGGCAAAGCCTGATGGAGTCCTGTAAAGTAACAACGCTCTGTAGCTTCTGTATCGGTAACAATCAGATAGTAACCTAATTCCGGCACTTTGAATTGTTTTCTCTGCTCTCGCGATTTTCGGTTACCTGTTCTATCCTTTTTCGCCATACTCAATCCTCCTTAAATATATCAATACTCTTTAAGGTAGGGATTGCACCATACTTTCCTATCAAATAATTCTTCTCATAGCTTTCGTCCTTACGGATACGGGAACCAGCCTCATCCACAAAATCAGCCAATGAATACAGTGTAGAAACGCCTCTCTCATCCTTTTCCACAAACCATATTTCATCACGACGTAACAACTGATTAGACAACTGCCATGTGTCATGAGTTGTAAATACAAGTTGTGCATGATTAGTATTGATTTCCGGATTTAAGAATGTAAGCAAAAAATTTCTTACAAGTAACGGATGAAGGCGGGCATTTAATTCATCAATAAAAAATACGCTTCCCTTTTCCAATACTTCCTGTAATTCCGGATATAATGCAAACATTTTCAATGTTCCGGCAGACTCCATTCCCAAAGGGATTTCTGCCATACCATCCGAATCAATCATTTTATGGAGGGCATTAATTTTGTAGGTATCCTCTTTTGTTTCTCCATCGTGAGGAACCTTTTCAATCCTAAAGTCCTTGATATGCTCGTCAAAAGATGCAAAATATTCTACCACCTTCTGCTGAACATCCTTGTTTTCTACAAATCCCTTTGGCAATCTACGCGACATAAAGAAGTTTGTGAAAGGATCGCCAAAATCAGCAAATTCATTTGCCAGGAACCAATCTCTGATTGCCTTACACTTACCGACTTTCAACTTCGCTCCCAAAGAGATAATGAGTACCTGCTTTTCAAGAGCAACCTGAATATTATCCCTACTGCTCTTAGGGAATCCGGATAAATCCAACTCATCATCGGAAGTTCCACGGTAGAATACGGTACTGTACTTTCTGGCGGTCTTTGCCTTCGAGTTGAGCCATTCTTCCGTTACTCCTTCCTTGTCAATGCAAAAACCATAATTATATGTTCTCTCTGCCTTATCGCCCGGCAAGGTGAAATAAACTTCAAAACTGGATTCTGCACTGGCAGATGTAGAATCGAACAAGAACGGAGTAGGCCTGAATTCCTCAAACTTTTCCTCTTCATCACCATACTTGAAAGAATCTGCAACATAACCAGACATATATTCAAAAGCATTATATATATTAGACTTTCCGCTTGCGTTTGCTCCATAAATGGCAGCAACCGGCAAAATCTTCTCACTACCAACAGTCACTACTCTATCCGAGAACTCTGTCATTTTTGATGCGGACAAGTCCAAAGTAGCCTCATCTCTAAATGATTTGAAATTTTTAAAATTAAATTGAATTAACATGATTGCTACCTCACCTTCTTTTCTACTTTCTATTATATACAGTTTTTGTGCAAAATCAACATCCAAATTCGTTTTTTTCTCACTCTAATGTATTTTTATATGGGTTTTGCTACTATAACGGAGTAAAACACCCTGTAAAACATTATTACTAGCCATATAAAAAGCAGATATTACAAACGCTCTGCAATACCTGCTCATTTTAGTTTGTTATTAAATTTATAGCCGACTCCCCATACCGTCTGTATGTAAATTGGCTTGCTTGGATTATCCTCTATCTTCTCCCGAATATTCCGGATATGGCTCATGACGATGTTATAATCACCGAAATAGGGTTCTTCCCAGGCAAGCTCATAAATTTGCTCCTTACTAAACACCCTTCCCGGACTGCTTGCTAACAGATAAAGTATTTCAAATTCTGTAAACGTAATATTTACTTCTTTCTCACCACGATATACTAACCGTTTTGATGCATCTATTTCCATTCCTTCAAAGGCTAATTTTTCACACGCTATTTCTTCTTTTAACTGTGTTTTATTTTCAAAACTTCCCAATGCAGACATAACTGCATTTAATACTACTTCTTCATCTTCCTCAAGTGAAAGCAACAGTAACTTAGCTATAATCCTCACTCCCCAATCTATTGCTCAAAATATTCTTCAAGACATATTCCTCTTTCATAAATTTCCTGTGCCGCATCTACTCCTACATATCGATAATGCCATGGCTCATAGCTTGTCCCTGTAATCTCCTGTTTCCCTTGTGGATACCGTAATATGAAACCATAATTATGTGCATTTGCGGCAAGCCACGTATATACCTCATCATTTGAGCTCTTTGATTTATCAGCATTAATATCAACTGCAATGCCTAATTGGTGTTCACTTGTTCCGAGCAAAGCTACCCATCCCTTAGCAGTTCTTTCTGCTCTTGACTGTGAATATCCTTCATTTATATAAGCCTTTATCTTATCATCTAATATTTTCTGCTGTTCTTCATAAGTTCGATAACCTTCCCAAACAACCGGATATATTCCATATTTCCTTGCTGCATCAAACATTTCTTGTAAATACGGATATATCCTGCTATCCACCTTTTGACCATTCGATAATTCCTCTCAACCATTTCCCTCGCAACTTATTTTTTTTATCTCTTTTCTTT
>ERZ1034946.231-NODE-231-length-37505-cov-9.103658_pt1 | contig 37505 bp, 59 predicted proteins | sample MGYA00520591_ERZ1034946 | MGnify/ENA primary metagenome ERZ1034946 (study PRJEB33766, sample SAMN09781753) | gut metagenome | biome: gut microbiome | host: Homo sapiens | place: Madagascar | study: EMG produced TPA metagenomics assembly of the PRJNA485056 data set...
AAATATACCTTTTATTTTGCAAATATATGAATAAGTATGCAATTATCCAAGAAAAATTTATATTTTTGCAATATTAATTGTATTTTTATGCAGAAAGAAGTACTTTCAGGATTAAATTTGGATAATGGAGAGCCTATTTACACTCAAGAGTATATCCAATCGTTAAGAGACGCCGACAAGAAACATCCCGACAAGCTGAAGATTATTGCTCAGCGTGGCGGTCAGGAACGCATGCTGTCTATAGACGCTGATATTAAGATAGTTGGCGGTTCGCGAGGCGGACCACTTCTTGTCGATACAAAGGTTGTTACTCCATTTGGCTATCGACGTATAGGCGACCTAAAACAGGGCGACATTATTAGTGGTACGGATGGCGGCATGCAACGTGTCGTATATCGCAAAGACCACGGCAAACTTCCTGCTTACAAACTAAAGTTTGTCGATGGATCCGAAGTTATTGCGTCATACGACCACCTATGGAATGTTCGTAAGACTTGCTATAGAAGTAAGAAGAGAATCATTAACGGGTTATCTATCAATGACGATTATAGGGTATGGACCACCCAGATGGTCGTTGACCACCTCGCAAAGCTGAAGACTGGCGAGATTAAAAATAGCAAGTTACTCATACCTTTGTGTGAGCCTGTAAAGTTTACTCGCTCTTGGGGAAATCGTCATTACAGACCAACAAGCTCACCTTATGTTATGGGCGCCATACTTGGAGATGGATGTATAACCGCAAATATAAAGAACGGAAGTTATGATGCTATGCTCTGTAGTGCAGACGAAGATATCGTGAGAGAGTTTGAGAGTGCTGGCATCGATATGACTAACTATGCACAAAAACAAGGCAGTATAGCTTGTGATTACAGAATCAAGGATGAGAGATTACGTAATGATCTTGAGGGTTTAAAGCTCTACGGCTGCGACGCTTTCAATAAGTCTGTTCCCGATTTCTATAAGTTTGGCTCTATAGAGACAAGGTGGGCTATCCTTCAAGGACTTATGGATACCGATGGTACTGTGGATAAGCGTGGGCATTGTACGTTTGCGACAGTCAGTGAGCAGCTTGCTAAAGACGTTAAGTTTTTAGTAAACAGCCTTGGAGGCCTTGCCACTATAAATAAGTACGAGAACCACTATACCAAGAATGGAGAGCGTATAGAGGCAAGCGATTATTATGATATTTACATCAGAATTAATCAGTCAGAACGTTTATTCCGTCTTCCACGTAAGAAGGCGCTTTGTACCGAGTACAATGGCGGCGTAAGCGAACTGGGAAGAAGGATTGTTGATTTTGAATATGTAGGAGAGAAGGAGTGCTGCTGTATTGCAGTGAACAACACAAACTCTCTGTTTATGGTGGAAGACTTCATCGTCACTCACAACTCCAAGTCCTTCTCTTCCCTAATGGAAGTTCTGAAGGATATTAAAAATCCAGATTTTCATGCAACAATTCTTCGTAACGAAAAAGACGACTTACAGTCCTTAGTGACAGACTCTTATAAATTGTTCTCCCAATTTGGAACTTACAATAAGTCACAGAACGATATGACCTGGAACTTCGACAACGGAGGATGGCTCAAATTCTCGTACTACGCAGGAGCCTATCAGGATTTCAAGACACGATTCCAGGGTCGCCAGTATGCCTATGTCTGCATCGATGAGGGTACTCAGTGCCCATATAAGAAGTTCAAGTACCTCTTGACCAACAACCGAAACGCAGCCAACATTCGAAACCGCTTCTGGATTACCTGTAACCCTGACCCAGAATCCTGGGTACGAAAGTTCATCGATTGGTGGGTTACCGACGAAGGATATATAGATCCGGAAAGGAATGGGGTTATTCGTTACTGCTTCATGGATGGTGATACGCCGGACTCAATCTACTGGGGCGATACAAGAGAAGAGGTATACGAGCAGTGCAAGGGCATTATCGATAGCCTTTGGAAGGATAGCTATGAGGAACTTGGTTATACAAAACTCGAAATGTTCATCAAGTCGGCAACATTCGTTCGCGCCGACGTATCAGAGAACATCAAGCTTATCTCTACCGATGTTTCATATCTCGCCAACCTTGCACAGCAGGATGAGGAACAGCGTATGCGAGACCTGGAAGCCAACTGGAACTGGAAAGCTGCTGGAGATGACATGATCAAGATGGAAGACCTTGAGGAAATCTACGACAACGCAGAACAAACTGGTGACGGAAAGCGCAGGGCCTCTGCCGATATTGCTTTCACCGGCGGCGATAACTTCGTGATGTGGCTCTGGGAAGGATGGCACTGTAAAGACTTGGTTGTTCTGAGGCTGGACCCAAAGACTCTTGTTTCGGTAGTTGAGGCTAAGCTGAGAGAGTGGGGTGTAGAAGAATGCAACTTCACTTACGATATGCAGGGCATAGGTCAGTACTTCAAGGGGTTCTTCAAGGATGCCGTTCCGTTCAACAACCAGGCGGCGCCTATTGCTCAAAACCACCAAGAAGAGGAAGGTATCAAATACCTCTACAAGGACTTAAAATCCCAGTGCGCATGGCTGTTCTATAAGATGATTAAGGATAGAAAAATATCCATTGAATCATCTCTTCTTGAAAGGAAATACTCAGGGAACGGATTCAGCAAAGTTCCTCTTAGGCAAATCTTACAGAAGGAGAGAAAAATGCTACGACGTGACGAGAACAGCGAAGGGAAGGGGTTCAAGCTATTGCCTAAGAAGGTTGCTAAGAAGTATGTCGGACACTCGCCCGACTTCTTCGAGTCTTGGTTCTACGTAATGATATTCAGTTTAATAAAAAAGAAACATAAAAAGGTAAAAGGATTATGGAGAATTTAAATTTTAGAGAAATACTCGTAAAGAAACCATTCTACGAGCTTAAGCCTGACGGATACATGAGCCATGGCACTTTCTCCGACAAGGTTGGTGATAGGAGTATGCAGAACATGCCTTACGACCCTTGCGTATGGAGAGTAAAAACCCAGTCCGACTTCCTTCGTGAGTACTTCCCAAGCGGACATAGAATCTGGGACAAAAACGCTTATCCGGACATTATTAAGGAAAATCCCGAGTGGGACCCGAAAGATCCTACTACAGGAAACCGCTACTACATACAGCCAATCACAAGATGTGCATTTTCCTTTCAGCAGGTTGTCGCAACGAAGCACACCCTACACTTGACAGGAAATGACATTCAGTTTGAGCTTGCCGACAGCACAGATGAGCTTGAAAAGGAAGAAGAATCTCAGAAGAACCTCAATGTCTTCAAGAAGGGATGGCTTATGCACAACATGGAGATTGCGTTCTTCGAAGCAGTAAGCTCATACATGACTGTTGCAGAAACCGCAGCAGTCGGCTATATCGACAAAGGAAAGTTCGGGGTTAAGGTTCTGTCATTCAAGAACGGAGACTACCTCTACCCGCATTACGATTCAATAACCGGAGAACTCTCTGTATTCGCCCGTAAGTATTACGACTTGGATGAAGACGGAAACGCTCAGATAGAGTGGGTTGAGGTCTGGGATGATACCTATTATTACAGATTCAGGAACGATGTCGGAAACAAGAGCGTAACGAAGAAGGCAGTGAACCTCATTAAGGGATTGTTCGGAATGAACGGATATGCTCTTGTCGATAAGAAAGAACATCACTTCAATTCGATTCCGGTTGCATACATCAGAAATGATGAGGGACCTTGCTGGTCCAATGTTCAGAAGAACATCGAAGATTACGAGGAGGCATTCTCGTATCTTTGCGAGAACAACAAGGCGTACGCTTTCCCGGTATTCTACGTAAAGGGTGATGGTGATGAGATTACCATTTCAGGCGACGATATGACTGGAGCAGCCAAGGTTATCGCTATGAACAGCAAGGATAACGATGCTGGATTCCTCAATGGAACCGATGCATCAGATGCTTTTGCCACCCAGCTCAACAAGTCGTATGACCTCATCTATGAGCTGTCATTTACCGTAAAACCTCCCGAGCTGAAGTCAGGAGACCTCCCAGGTGTAGCCATCAAACTCCTCTATTCTCCTGCATTAGAGGTTGCCATGAATGATTCTCAGAAATTACAACCATTCCTTGACAAGCTGGTTGAAATTGCCAAGTTCGGAATCGGACACGAAAATAATGCGACGGCTTCTATTGTTGGTCTCGATATCAACGCATGGATTGAGCCTTATACGCATCAGAATAAAACGGAGATTCTTACAAATCTTGCAACTGCCGTTCAGAACGGATTCCTCTCGAAGCAGACTGCATCGGAGCGTTGTCCTGACTTCCCTAAGAATGCCGAATGGGAGCGTATCTTACGAGAGAAGAAAGAGGAGGACCAGCAAGACCTTCTTATGGATATTCAGCGTGCGGATAATGAGACAGAGAATGCAATCGAGGAGGAGGAGGCTACAGCGCGAATCAATAAACAGCAGGGTGGTAACGACATAAACACCGGCGGTGGCCGCAAGGCAGGAAGGCCGAATCGCAGCGGCAAGAAATGGGACGAAAATCGCAACAATGACGTGGACGACAAGAATAACTGGAAGCACTACGACAAAACCCACTAATAGCCTATGGATGAATTAAAACGTTCTGTCGATTACAGCCGGAAGCGCTTGCAGGCAATCCGAAACTGCGAGAGTCACATATCGGAAATTCTCTGGAAATCGACACAGAAGATAGTTACCGCAAGCAAGCGATACAGAGGTGCAGGCAGGCTCACAAACGAGTCAGCCCTGCTCTCTTACGCCAAGAATGTTACTGCTGACGCAGAGGAGAACATCAACAGCTACATCTCTGTATACTCCAAGGCTTCGTGCAAGATTCTCGGGATAGACAGCGAGAACATAGAATCGTTTCTCGTCAGTGACATCTACGGAAAGACGACATCTGAAAGAAACGCCGTCTATCTCGGAAACTTTGCTGAAGATATTGTAAGGATGATCAAGGCAGGAACCTTGATGGGATATTCAGACCAGCAGCTCCTGTCTTCCATCCGCACAGGCTATAAAGACCCATATCACACATCAGTCATCACCAAAGCGAAGAGAAAGGATATCAACATCGATGTTCCTTCTTACGGAAAGGGCTACTACAAGAACTCCTATCAGAATATCGTAAGAAATGCTTCTCAAGTGATTGCTTTGGCGTGGGGACAGGCAGAGCAGGAGTATGGGCAGGAGAATAAGGCTATCGGATTCTATGTCAAGAGAGGAAGCGACTTCCCGTGCTTGATTTGTCAAAACGAAGCTGACGCAGGTCTTCATTCTTTCAAAGACCCATATCCACCGTTCCACGTTTCCTGTTGTTGTTACACAGTATTTGCATTCAAGGATAATAAAAAGAAATAAGATTATGATTGAAGAAACAAAAGGATACACGTTATCCGTCGATATTTACAAAAAGGTAAAGGCTCTCAAGATGAAAGACCCTCGCTATTACATCTACGCCAGCCTCCGTGGCTCCGGCATGTCAGCCCGTGACAGTTGGGCTATTTCCTTTCAAGGAGAAGGGTTCAACTGGCCCAAAGACACTTTAGAGCGAGAAATGAATAAACTTGAATCTCTGGAGTCTGTTCAGACAAGAATCGCAGAGGTGCAGGGCAAGAAAGCGAAGAACGAGAATAGCGACGAACTTACGCAGGAGGAGCTTATTAAGGCTACCTCAAAGGAAGAGATCCTGAGAAACCTCGTTATCGCTCAGCGAAAGCAGAAATTTGGCTCTCCAGAGTGGCAAAAGACGACAGCCATGATAGCAGACTATTCTAAGATTAAGCAGGATGAGATTGATACGGAAAATAACACAGTGTTGTTCTACTTGCCTGTGGCTTATCCCAGAACGTGTTCTGACTGCCTTCTTTTCAAAAACGGTCAGGCCGATTTCCAAAAGAAGAAGAAATAGTTAAATCCATGTTAAAATCCGCTTTCTTGACAAGAGATTGCGGATTTTTTCGTACTTTTGTAGTGCTTCAATACTAATGATGTTATATCATTCCGCATGGCATCGGTTAATGCCTAACATATAGAGTGGGCATTTTATATACCCACCATACATTTTAGAAGAACGTTTACGATAGCTAGAAATAGCTTTCGACTAAATATACAATATAAGCGGTCTCTATTTGCGTAACATATATATAACTGCGGGATGCAGCATCATAGTGTTGAAGCAGCGCAAATGGGGCCGCTTTCTTTTTCGATAAACTCCCCTATGTTTTAATAGCTTCAACACATGATGGAAAATTTAAACATCATTGCCCAAATGGGCGAGACTATGAGTTCATTGGAGATTTCCAATGCAACAGGTAAACAACATCAGCATATTCTTCGTGATATCGATGAATTGCTAAAGCAAGGAGTAGATGCGTCCAATTTTGGACTGACCTCCTACACCGACAAGAGCAACCGTCAGCAGCGTTGCTATCAGCTCACCTACAAGGGCGTCCTCATTCTTGCTTCTGGATACAATCCAGTTTTAAGAGAGAAGATTATCAACAGATGGGAAGAGTTGGAGACCGGCAAGGCGGAGCCTAAGTTCTCTCAGCAGTCACCATCACAGCCAAAGCTCTCAGACAAGATCTAGGCAGCGAAGTTCCTCGCAAAGTTCCTCAACCTCAACGATGCGTCAAAGCTTCAGATTGCGAAGACAATCGCCGACCCTCTCGGATTGCCGACACCGGACTACGTGATGGATGAGAAGACCGTCCATGCAGCGAAGGACCTGCTCGCATCACACAACGTCAAGATGTCATCGGCTGAGTTCAACAAGATTCTCGTATCAAAGGGAATTGTGGAGAGAATGACACGTCCGGGTAAGGGCGGCAAGACCCATTCCTGGGTAGTCATTCCCGAGAAGTTCGAGAAGTTCGGTCAGAACGCCCGTAATCCTCACGCACAGAACCAGACACAGGCACTCTGGTACGACAACAAGTTCTCAGAACTCTTAGCTCTTGCGGGAATCCAGGAGGGAAAGGAGGAGACCCATGACTAATCCAGCTATCGACTCAATCCTCCAGAAGATGGATGAGCTTCAGAAGGAGTTCTTCAAGGCACAGGGCCAGGTAATGAACAAGGATACATCCGGAAAGATGGATGATCCAGAACTGTACCCCAACATCGGCAGTAAGTTCTGCAAGGGCTACGAGATGATGGCTGATGCCGTCGGTCTCCTTGCCCTGAACGACATAAAGAGCCAAACTCGCATGGTCTAACGTTAAATTCGTGTTAAAGCAACTTTGATATACCATAAATTCAACAAAACCAAGTACCTTTGCGGACAGATTATGTTCACAGATTCTTTCTGCTGTTCGTAATTCTAAATTTTTTTTGGTTAAAAAGGGGGTGATATCTTCTCAGATACCACCCCTTACTTTTATATAAATGAAGTAGAAGAAAATATACGATATATCACGAATATTTCTCTCCTGTGACAAGCTCAAGGGCTATTCTAAGCCGATCATCAAGAAAAGAGTCGTTAAATGTAGGAAGAAGGCCGTATGGAGGCAGTTTCTTTGTCTCTGCGGCCTCCAAAATGAATTGGAGTGCCTGTACCAGGGAATTGTGGTCCTCGACTATCTCAATCAATTTATCACTCATGCTGGCCTCCTTCCTTCTTAATCTGTTCTGCCATATCAAGGAGAGTGTCTGCGTGCTTGTCTCGATCAACAACCTCCTGTACGGCCTCATCACTCTCTTTGCGAAGTTGCTCTTCTGTCTTACCCTTGTCGGCAGCAGCGTTTCTTCTTGCAGCCTCACGAGCAATGTATTCGTCACGGAGCTTCAGCTTTCCTGCCGTGTATTCTGCATCGCCAGGCAACGATGTATCCACATACATAAGTTGGGCAAACGCCTCGATGATGTTTTCTTCAGTCTTGGAGAACTCATAGTGATCTCCTACGAAAGCATAAACACATCCATCGATTGCAGCGTACATGGATGTTCCGATAGAGAATTCAACACCCCATGTGCCGGCAATGTCTGCAATCTTGATGAAAGGCAGCGAGCCTCTCTGTAAATGCTTCTTGATCTCAGCAGGAATATCCTCTCTGAGTGAAGCAACCTCTTTCTTCGACAAGCTCTTACTGAACTTCAGTACGGTGAAGTGTCTTGTCTTGATAGTCTTTCCAAATGGTAATGCCATGATAACAATATTTTAAAGTTCAACTTTTATTTCCTTATACTCGAAATCTGTGCAAGCATCATCATCTCCCGAAACGTCTCTCCCGAAGCGTTTTTCTTTACACTCCCACACACCGTTGTCAAAGAAGAAACAATCCCTGCAAGTGTAATCAGTCTGTTCCATGTTCCAATAATTTTATTTCGTCCTGAATATAGAACACCGCCTTACACAAGTCCTCGATGCGCTTCTCTGTCTTTGTTTTGTTGCCATCCACCTTATCCTTACGCAGGAGATACTTGATAGCATTCCCTGTATTAAAGTCAAGATGTCTGCAAATATCCAATGGTTCAACACCGCACAAATCTTTCAACCACGCATAATGGGATGGGTGAGATACTTGCTCTGCCTTTTTGTCTGTAAATTCGTTCACGAAGACGGAAACCTTAGCTAATTTATCCATATTTACACCAATGGTTTCATTTCTTTTAGGAAATGATATTACACACGATCCATCAACCATATCAACGACTTTAATGGCAAAGGAGTCATATATATTGTTAGGGTCTATAATCTTGATAAATCCAGAACTAGTAATATCTTCCAAATCAGACTTTCTAATCTGCAAGAACGAACCAACCTTAATATCTTCTTTCTTAATCATAATCTATTTCTCCTTATCTTTTAGTTCAACGAAATCGCCAATGCCCAAACGAGCCTTGTTGATGCAATCACATATCCAACCCATAAGGTATGCCTGGTGTTCATTGTAGGCACCCCTGAACCTCTCAAGGTCACAGGCGTCATTCATTGACGAAAGAACATGAAATGCCTCATGACTGACATTTTTCATAGTCATGTCTTTCTTCTTTGGGAAGACGACAAGATTGCCGAAGTAATATCCTGCTTTACTCATGCATTCATCGTACACCATGCCTCCATAATTACCTTCTTTCATAGGGGTGGAGTTGTGAACAAGAGGCTTGCCTTCAATGTCGGTAAAGCATTTGTCAATCTCGTCCTCACTTGTGTCGTACATTACCCACAACCTCCTTGGGTAAATCCCGCTGTTGTATTCGTAACATCCCTTCTTCTTCATATCTCAACTATTTCTGTTTTGATACAATCTCGATAGCAGACAATAATGTCTTTTCGCTGATACCATTTCCACTACCAACACCATCTTTCTCTATTCTTTCAAGAGATTTCTCAATAGAGCAAAAATCATCCTGAGAATTATTTATAAAGCCATTAAGTTCATCACTTACACTACTGATACCATCGTTGGCTTTTTTAACAATAGCACCAAGACGATCGAAACACTTGTCGATATAATCTTTCAGCCTTTCTTCGTGCTCTATAATATCAACGCAGCTGACGACTTTTGGATGTCCCCAGCTATCTTCTACGCGCGCATAATAATCTCCTTTTTCATCGCTGTGTCTTTTGTCGGACACAACTCTTAGACACACAAAATTGTCTCCATCCATTACTGCGTAAATACCCTCTCCGAATGGATATAGTTCGGCTTTTTCAATATCCGACTTACTTCCAGTTGCTTTGAAAGCGACCTTTCCTAAAACATTAACTCTAATCTCCATATCTAAGCTATTTATGTTTTTAAATCTATCAGTTAAACCATTTTACAGTTGTCTCGCCTTTATAACCCTTCTCCCAGACAAACCATGCGTAAGCCGCGGCGCTGCTGCCGTAAGCCTCGAAGTCGCCGTTCATGGCACATTTCAGTCGCGACGAACTTACCCAAACACGAATGGGTGGGGTAGAGCGGAAGAGAGCGCGTCGGGCCTTGCCTTCGAGGAAAGTCAGCTTCAGGAACATCGCCACTTTCTTTCCTTCGGGAATGATGCTCAGAGCCTTCTCCACAAACTGCTGCGCATATTTGTAGGGTGGATTGGTCACGATGTTTCCGTCCCACGCCAAATTATCAATAGCGAGAAAGTCGGCTACATCGCCGTACCCTCTATCCACAAGGTCGCGGCTCACCACCTCATATCCTGCTGCCTCCAACACCTCGCTCATGTGCCCCTCGCCACACGAAGGCTCCAATATTCTGCCATCAAACTGCTCCAACTTGCAGAGCCATTCCGTAGCCTTCGGCTCAGTGGCATAGTAATCATCCCGCTGCCGATCCGCATCCGTATGGTTGCTTGCGCCCAACGTCTTGAACACAGCAGCCGAGCCGCCTACCCAGTCTTTTCTTTTTATATTGTTGCTCATGTTGTGTAGAGTTTGTGTTGTTTATAATGATAGTTGCGGCCTTAGAAGAATTTTGCGGGCTGACTTTCATCGATTAACTTTCGAGCTTCTTCAGCACAAGCAGCCACGCATTTTTCTACAGCTTCGATGATGTCATCGATTTGCCCCTCACGCATATTGTTGTATTTATCACAAGTGTCCTCTATTATTTGGTAGAGAGTCTGTTTTTGTAAAGCCTCCATATAGTCCACATACTCCTTACAAGTACTGCGTCGAGGTGCTTGTACCCAATCAAGAAAGTCATTCTTCCAGTCTTTCCATGTTTTGATTTTTATTATTATCATTGCTGTTTGTATTTTTTTATTTGTTGTTCCTGTGTCCTATATGATATTTGTTACATGTCTTGCATTGGTACGCCACATATCCCATCGCCTTCAGCTTAGGATTCTGGTTCAGGAACTCCCAAGCATCATCCTCAGTCTCGTATGCGACCTTCGCCTTCCAGGAATGAACCTTCCTGGTCCAATGCTCTGGGTTGGGCTTAAGCGGAGGAACTTTATTAGGATTGTGATGTCTTCTCATAGGCACTTGAATAAAACACTGTTCAACGTCTTGTTCGCTACAACCTCCTTTGTTCCGTACATTGTTCTCAGGCACTCCAGGACATCATCACGAACGGAAGCCATAATCTCCTGCATCGAAGCTGCGGCTGGAACAACACTCCCGTCAGACTTCTTCTTGACAATACGGGAGATAACCTCCTTGACATATTCCTTGTCTATCATATTCATATAAATATTTAATCGTCGCCTTTGATAAAGCTCTCTGGTTCATCATTGTCCTCCTCGCCCTTACAAACCTCATTGATGAGGATGTCCTGCTTCAGGTCCGCCTCCGTGACGCCAAACATCTGATAGGCATTGCCCTCCTTCGTTCGCTTCTTGAAGAAACCGTACTTGGCCCACATGTCCCTACCAAACTTGTTCATTGACGGAATATCCTTCTCGTCAACGTCGTTGATAGCGCAAAACCTGCGCATACACTCATAAAGCATGGTGGAATTGAAGAGATTGGACACTTCTCCTTTTGCTTGGGCATCACTCCTTATACCGTAAGCGCGTATCCAGGCGTATATGGGCTGAGAGCCAAGAAGAGACAGGAGAAGTTGTTTGGCACTTCCTTCGGCGGCGGGGAAACGGTACTTACGCTTCCTCAACTCCTGCGCACCACGCATGACCCAGTTGAACACTCCGCTAAGCTCCCTCCTTATAATCTTACTCGAAAGCTCCGGGTCCTGTCGCTCCTTGGGTACGGTAACATCGAAGCTGACATACTGTAAACGTCTGATAAAACCAAGCGACGCGTCCTCTGGGAACGGAAGCTCATTGAGGTTAAAGATGAGGTACGGGATATTGTTGGCCTCAAGAACATTCCTGCCAAGTTCTCGCATGGGGACAGGCTCTCCGCTGACAAGCCTCTTGAACATACCGGTGTTCTTCCTTCCGAACTTCCGCGGATCTGAGTCCGACGACCAGTTGAAGATGGCGTTCCTTATAGGATATCTGCCCCTCATTCCTTCATCGCCCTCTGCGGTAAGGTCGGCATAATCCATCTTGCTTATCCTGTCCTTGCCAAAGAGGTTACAAGCTACATCGAAAATAACGCTCTTTCCGTTAGCTCCCGTACCTATAAGAAGCAGACACAGCTCTATCTTCGACGACTCCTTTCCCTCATACGGATTATAGGCAGTTCCGCGCTGTATCAAGCCCAAGCCAAGGAACATCTGTAGTATCATCCTCGATGTCCTGTCAGGGAGCACCTCATGGATAAAGTTCATCCACCTGTCGCACTTGGCCTTCGGATTGAAGTCGTAAGGATGATAGTAGGTCACATGATAGTCAGGAGAAAACGGCATAACGGCAGGATTCTGCAAGCCTCTACCGAAATCCACAACACCATTGCTGAAAGCCACGATGTCAAAGGACGGATGAAGAATGTTGTAGCACTCTATGACGTCAATGAAAGACTTGTTCATTACAGTGCTGACGCCAATCATCGGACTTATGGCGAGGTCAAGGAGCAACAGCTGGTAGGTCTGCTCCAGGACAATCCTTGGGACGGACTCGTATATCTTGCCATTGAAGATGTAATAGCTGCCCTTGTAATACTTTACAGGAGCCTTCTTGGCAAGCTGACGCATAGACCTCACGAACTGGGACTTTAGGATGTTGTAAGTGTCCGAATTAACCCTGCCCCAAGAGGTAGAACGCAATGCGTCAAAACCAAACTCGCTTTGCCTCGTCAGATCCAGTAGCTGCGTGTGTAAAGTGTCTATAGCTAAACCATTTTCCATCTGTGTATAATATTTTTTTAGTTTCTGCGTTATTTTAACATGAAAGAACCCCTGTAAACAAAGGAACTTCGGTGGATTACGCACCACAAGTGGCCCTCACCTATATGCCCTATATAATAATAGGAATAATGCAAAAATAAGAAATAACTACATAATTATGCTAAAATACATTGTTTATGCGGTATATTTATACATAATTAACATTCAAAAGGTGGAGGATAAATATACATTTCACACTTTCAATAACAAGGGTAAGGCCATAAAGTAAATTATCCTGACAAGTCGCAAGCAAAGGTGTTTGAATAAATATGCAATACTGAATAAAAGTAAACATTCTTGACAGATTGAGTTAAAAAAAAGAAAAAATTTTTTTGTGTGAGGTGACTACGCCCCACGGCTGCGCTCCCATAGGGGGGGTGGGGTACTTTAGTAAATTATTATTACATATTCATTTGGTTTACTCAATATAAACCAAACCAAATTTTCGCATTTTGTTCCACAAATGTTAATATTTGTTAATTCGCAACTAACTCTTGTAACCCCTTCATTTCCAACAACTTATCAACTTATAATTATACACCATTTGCATTTTTATTCATTTCGTGAAACAATGTACGTTTACAAATATCTTTACAAGCCTATTGACTTCACCTATCTTTACAATGTATATTTATTCAAGGCTTTAACTTTTGAAAGATATTTTAACGCAAAAATAATTTATCTTTACATTTATCGTTAATTATTGTATAAAAATTGTGACAATTTGGCAGCTGTAACGTATTGATATACAGGTAGTTAGGTTCTTTAACATATCATTTGCATTTATGTTAAATCCTTTAGTATATTGTGCCACACGTATTTTGTAAATGCTTGGTTTTCAGCAAGTTATAAACGTGCCACCTTGTCACACCCGCATTTTTAAACACTATTTTGCGAATACTGACAACATTTGAAATTATTGCAAAGTCTGTAAGTAACTATAAATCAACCACTTACAAAACGTTAAACGTATTTTTATACTATTTTTCAACTGGGCACGTGGCACGGCGTTTGCAATTATATAGGTACAAGGGGACGCAGCGAGCACCCCAACCGCCTACACCATAAAGACGGCGGTATAAAATTCTCATGGATAGGTAACAACGGACACTTTACCCGTTGAGGGATACGCAACCCACAATTTGCGAGCGCAATGCGTTTGTGCGCTTTTCAACGTGGCACGTATAGGGGCACGTGCAATAAATAAAGCCCCACTTTTTTTCAATTTTTCCCGTGTATTCCGTGCGGTTTGTCAATAGAACGGAAAAACAACATGACTAACAACAAGTCAAACGTATCTGCATACGTAGCAGAATGTAAGGAGAACGCAACAATTGTCGCAAGTCTTGAGGTATTGAACGATTACCGCAAAGCGTTGCTCTCAGAGTGTACAGCGCCGGACGTAGTGGCTGCACGTAAGGAGTTGGAGGCAGCACGCAGCAAGTACAACAAGTTGGCAACCGCTTACGTATTGGGTGAGGAAAGCTATTGCAACCTGCAAACCGAATGCGTACGTGCAGCCGTTAGTGAATTTAGCCACACGCACAACGTGCCACGTTTCTTCCAGTGGTTCAACGACAACGGAAAAGACGAGCAAACGAGCATAATAGACTCCGTGCAACGTTTGGGCTCAAAACTCGCCTCTTTGCATACTTCCTTTGCGAGTGGTTCAAAGGTTGCACGCAAACAGAAAGCAAGTGAAGACGACCTAACGGAACGTATCGCCCAACTGCAAGCCGAACTTGCAGCCTTAAGAGGCGAGAAGTAACAAGATAGGGCGAAAGCCCTATCTTTACACCCACTATCTTTCCCCACGGTGGACACAATAAAGCCACCGTGGGATATTATACACCAAGTCCAGAGATTTGGCGCGGGCTGCCATGCCCTTATTTTTCCCACACTTTTTGGTAAACCTTGTCGTGGTGTGTGGGCTTACTCAGAGAGAGAAGAATTTCTCCCTCAGGGGACTAATTGCCAAAATTTCAGAGAGCTATCCAGCAAACAAACCTGTAGCGATACAGGAAGGCGGGCGAGAAATCCCGTCGAGGATAGCGAGAGAGCACAGAGCCGACACGATACCGAATGAGATGAGGCACGTGGACCAGAGCGAGAGCCGTAGCTGTGCAGTTATCGAGAGAGATGACGGACGGAAAAATCATAATTCATATTCTATCGTCTGGCACACGTGGACGAGTTCCTAAAGTGCTGCGCACATTCATTACAGGGCGCGGGTGGTACAAATCTGTAATCGTGAGTAGTTATCGTTTATCTCACGTGAGGTATATCCAAAAGGTCTACGATACGTAAGTAGTTGTACGTATAGCTATATCGCTACACAAGTAGCGGACGTGTGGGAATTATTCTCATGAAAACGTGCGGAGAACGCTGAGGGGTTATCCGCTGGTGTCTTTCGAGATGCCGACAAGTCCTCAGAGGGTGACGAAGCGGCACAATACGGTGTCGTGGGTGACAAGCGTGCGCAATGAAAGTGTATCATCCTGGCAATGGCTGCGCATGGAGAGATCCGTGCGTGGCTCCTATTATACGAACCATTTAAATTATTAGAATTATGAAAAAGATATTCACGCTTTATTAGACAAACAAGGTTAATATTCTTGGTGGTTACATGACATACCACACATTATCAGAGGCTTTTGATGCTCTTAATCCTAAGTGTGGCGTGAACACTATCACCGCCGTTACTATGGTAAACGCGGAGTGGTGGAACGGCAAACGCACCGGTTATTTGTGTGAGGTTTTGTCTAAGGGTGTAATTTACAGAGCCTAAAATCTCCCTACGCTTGTAGGGAACAATAACCATAAAATTTTAGAGTTATGAGTACAATGAGAATAAAGTGCCTTTCCATGCGAGAGGTCGAGAGTGTCATTGCGGATGCTCAGGAGATTTTGAGTCATGTTGAATTCGGGTCACTGAAGAATGGTGTGCTTACATTATTCTGTGTGGCTTGAGCCTAAAAATCCGTAGCCAGTACGATAATTGTCGTGCGTGTGCTACGGAACAATCACTAACAAATTTTAGAATTATGACAGCAAGACAGATTATTTATTCAAGTACGATAATTCTGCTTGGATTTTTTCAGGCGCTTCCTGCGCTGTTGTGTTTGGCAAGTACGAATATTCCTGTAATTCTGCTTGGAATTATTTGGGGCGTTCTGCTTGGTAAGTTCTGGAGCAGTACGATAATTGGCAAGTTGTATTTCCGCGAGCTTTGGCGTGCTACACTCCGCTTGGAGAATTTCATGTTCCCTGAGGCGTGAGAGAGTTGGCAAGTACGAAAATTCTGCTTGGAAACATTCGGCTAAATTCTGCTTGGAGAAATTCAGGCAGTACGATAATTGACCAAGTTACAGAATTATGAGAAAGACAGAATTAAAGAACGTCAAACGAGGAGAGTTTTTCCGCTTGGCGAATTCAGAGAGCGCCCCTGTTTGGGTGCGTGACGGATACAACAGAAGTAGCCGCAAATACGAGGGTTACAAATATGATGACGTGTGTCACTGGAGGGAGTTCAGCGGCACACGTATTGTTTACGTGGATTTCTGCTTTTGAAATCCTATAGCCTAAATGCTGCCTGTTCCGTGGGCAGTACGATAATAACCAAAATATTAGAAATATGAACTTTAAGACATTTAATTTAATCGACAAGATTAACGCTACAGGGTTGGATAATACTAAGTGGAACATTTATATGCACTTGGAGGAAACAGACACGAAGGAATTTTACGGAACAAGAGAGAGCTACATGCTCCATCCTGGAATTTGGATTAGCGTTGTTGAGCAAAAGAACGGTGATTTTCCTTTCCGTGACCTTTGCAAGCCCGATCATGTTGTAGACATTGACGAGCGCTATGTTATCTTATTCTACGAGGCCGATTAGCCAAAATGTGCTCAGGCATTTCCCTGGGCATACTATGTAAAACCAATTTAAACGGAAGAATTATGCAAGACAGGAAATCACAGAAGAATTTCGAGCGTGCCCTTATGCACGAGATGGAAAAGATCAAGATTGCAGCGCGTCAGTGGTACAGCAATAACACAAAGGGCTACAGGGATTATCGTAGCCGTGAGTCTATCTCAAAGAGTTTCAACGAGATAGCCATTTTGTGTATGAGCTAAAAATGTGCGTGGCGGTTGTCACGCATACTATTCACCAATATTTTAGATTATGAAGAAATTAGAGAATCCCAAGTGGGAAGAGTGCAGAAATTATCTGCGTAACAAGGTTTTGCCACGTTTGCAGGAGACGCAGCGTGACCTGTTTGGTAACGAGAAGCTGGTCTTAGAAATAAGCGTGGGCAGAAAGGGAGAATATATCTCCGTGTATGCCAGCGCTTCCGACAAGAATGGCAAGGATACCATTTATTCAAATCTGTCCTGCGTGGACAGCCGTAAGCAGATAGATTCCGAGCTTTCAAAGCTTACTGATCTTATCAGGAAGCACACAGCCTGAAAATTGAGGGAGTTTTATCTCCCTCTACTACAAACCAAAAATGTAGAATTATGAGTAAATGGGTACAATTCTATCACAAGATTAACAAGTTTGACCTTGTGAACATGAGATTTACCGATGAGGTGAGCGTAGTAGAAATGGTGGGCATGGATTCTATCATGCGTATCGACGGCAGATGGAATATGCCATCCATACGTGCTGCGATACAGAAAAAAATCGAGAGTTTCGACCCTTGTGCGTTCTCCATCCTCACCGGCAGTTCTATTCTGTGTGCTTCGGAAAGTCCGTTGTACAATCTCTGAGCCAGAAATGGGCAGTACGATAATTGTGCTGCCTGCTATTAACCAAAACATATTAGAATTATGGAAACAGTAAGAGTAACTGACAGACACGGAATAGAGCGAGAGTGGAATATAGTCACAGAGAGATGTGTAGGATGCTGCTTTCACGGATTGATGGATAGCAAGATTCATTGCTGCCCTCATAATATTGCGTGCGGTGACAAGTAGTCAAAACTGCGGGGCACGTCCTGTGTCCTGCTTCTATTATTAACCAAATATTTTAGAATTATGACACAAGCAGATGTTAATTTTCTACAGGCACTTGTAGAGTCTCACGAGCAAGTTATTGCAGCAGACTGCAAGAGACGTAAATTAAGCAGAGAAGTTTATAACAGGCGTGTATCTCAGAGCGAGAAGAGAGCGAATAAGATACTTCGTGAGATGATGTGTCGCTAAACAGGGTAGAGCTATTGTTCTACCTACATAATAACCAATTAACGAAAGAATTATGGAATATTTAAAGACACAAGAGTATCATACACGTATTGATGTGTATTTTGATGGAGAAAAGTATGTATTCATCAACGCATTCCACGGATGTGTGGCAGTTGCGAAAAGAGAAGGGCTCGTTGAGTTCACTAATGACGGATACAAGGCTCACGTCAAGTTCAAGGTCGAGAAAACGAGATGCACCATCAGTAAGAGAACTATAGATGGCGCAATCAGTAAGATGGAGAACAGATACATGAGCACTATCGTTGAGTATGAATGGGAGGAGGTTGACAGAGATGACTTGCCTTATGCCGTGAGCGTGAAAGTAGAGGAGCGTAAATCCAAAAATCCTGCGTGGAGACACGTAGGAGCAATTATTAACTAAACATTCAAAGGATATGGAAAGTATTGAAGCTATGCTGTGGGATTTTATTGTTGATAACAATATCGCCACAGATGACGAGGTTAGACTTGTCACGGATATAAATGGATTGAGCGAGAACACGATGACTGACATTATTTATGCCAAGACAGGGCTACGCAGTTACGAGCAGTGTACAGAAGAAGGCTACTCCGGCACAGATGAGCTTGACAGCTATTATTGTCTTGACGAAGAAGACAATGAAGATGAGTAGTATTTGCCTAAAAAAAGGTGCGCCCATGTTTGAGTGTGCCTTCTATTGTTTAACCAAATAAATTATTTGAATTATGGCAAGAAAAGGCAAGACACTGGAGCAGCAGTGTAAATATTACAACTGCGATGATTTCGTTCGTGATGTAATGTTGTATCATTACATCTGCGGAAACAAGAAAGGTATGGTAGAGGACTACAAGGAACTCAACATGAAGGCAAGACAGATTGCTGTTCAGCAGATTTTTGAGTCCGGCCACCACCCGTCTGTTCTACAGGATATCATTACACATCTTATGTTCGGTTAGCAAACCAATCCTCACTCTTACGGGTGGGGATTTCTATTAACCAATATTACATAACTATGAGTGAATTAGATAAAATCTTAAATGACGATTTACTAAAATGTGAAATCGTAGAGTCTGTAGAGAATGCAACAAGACGTGTGGATCTTATCAAGTGGACGCACGACGGTTTATTTTCCGTTGCCGACTTGCGCAAGGACACCGGAAAGCTTGAAATATCAGAAGTTCCAGAGACGAACGAGCTTGAAGCGTACAAGTATTTCTACAAAACCTATTGGAGTTTTGTTGTTTCTGCCTAAAACTCCCCACAATAATGTGGGGAACCATTATGAACCATTAAAACAGAAGAATTATGAGTTACGAATTTGCAAAGAAGGAAATCGGTGATTACAGAATCACCATTTACCAGGATGAGGATGCCGAATGCCCTTTCACCGCATGGGATTTGGCAGGAGTTTACTTCTGGGATTGTCCAAGTTACGGATACAGCAGAGGTCTGTCTCGTTGTTGTAGCAGCGAAGTTGACGCTGAAAATGCAGAAGAAGCCCTGAAAGAGCTTGTCTGCAAATATGTGTCGCAAAAGAAGATTGTCGACTACATCAATAGCGAAAATGTCGAGAACTTCCGTATGCGCTACGACAAGAGCGACCACATGTGGTATCTTGAGAACCTGTACGACGGCGAGTGGTACAATCACGAAGAGTTCTGTCCGAGTGACTTGAAGAGATTCGACTATAGATATGAACTTTGCGACATTCTTGGAGAGGACGATTTTACATACCTTCTGCATGACTGCAAGGATATTGTATTCTACGAATGGTCCTCCAGAGGATACTGCCAGGGAGACTATGTTAGCGGATACGCCTACTGTGACAAGGAACGCTTCGAAAAGATGGTTGATACAGATACCAAGAACTGGAAGAATCGTGCCATCGAGCTGTTTGAGGGCGAAGTCAAAGATATCGGTATGTGGATGTGGGGTGACGTAAAAGGGTATGTCCTTGAAAAGAAGCGTCACTATACTAAAATGTACGACGACGGAGACACTTCTGATTCCTACGACTGGGAGCAGATTGATTCACGCTTGGGAGAGTACTACGAAGATGCTGATGACCTCATCGAAGATGTTATCAAAGAATACGGCTTACAGCCGAAAGATGCAGCCTAACCAAGGGGAGCTTGCATGCTCCTCTTCCATGAACCAAAATTGAAGAATTATGAAATTGAGACTTTATCACGACACAAGAAAGAAATCTCGTGATTGTGTGGATGCGTGGAGTATATATTTCCCGTACCCAAAGCGCATGAGAGAGCAGAAACAGACGTATGGCACATTTCTCGGATGTACGCCTACAGAAGACGGAATGATACGTTGTACGTGGGATTTTGATGAGTTTGGAATGCGTTCTTATCTTGGAAAGAGAGTAGATGTATCGACTACGCCTATTGCCTTTCAGAAAATATTTTATCATCTTGAAAAGCTATGGAACGATGCAACCACCAAGAATACGGACGAGGCGTGGGAAGCATGGAACGAAGCCTAAAATTGGTAGCCTAAAAACGGAGGGAGCAATCCCTCTGACATTATTAACCAATAAATTATTAAGAATATGGCATTACAATGGAATTGGAAAGACAAGATGGGTAAACTCACCATCAGACAGAAAGGAAAGAAGTTCAACGTAAACATTTACTCCGGAAATGCTCTTGCTGTATTTGTATATGAATATACAGACGGCGGAAAGGAGATGTACTCGTTGTATGATTTCTTTGCCGACAAGAAACACGTCAGTAAAATTATCAGTAATCGTAAGAAGTTGATAGACGACGATGTTGTCAAGATTGAGTTGAATCTCTGGTACAAATCTGCGAGAGAGCTTCTTCCGTATCTCGTCAAGAACGGGTACAAGGTTGAGTGTTATTACAAAGAAACTAAATCCGAATAATCATGAAGAGATATTATGTATCAGTCACAGAGACTTTAAACAAGGTAGTCAGCGTTGATGCCGAGAGTGAGGCTGACGCACTGGAACAAGTGGAAACGGCATACAACGATTCCGTTATCGTTCTCGATTCTAACGATTACTGCGGCAAAACAGTAGAGGTTGAAGATGATCAGGGATTCTACACCGATTACGAAAAAGAGTACGGCGAGACTTATCAGCACATCGACTAAGCCAAACGGGGAGAGTAATCTCCCTACCAATAACCAAAATATTATAGATATGAAGATTTTAAGAGACAATGATTACAACAGGCGTCCGATTAAGAATATGACAGCCTCCCGATTAAGGAATAGAGCGAATAAGGAATATGTGCTTCATTTCCGCTGCAAGGAACTTGGTACATCGTACACTATTGGGATAAACGCAGACCTACTTGTGTGGGCGTACCAATACAGAAACGGCGTTCTTATTCGTTCTTTCAAGGAAGAGAACATTCAAACTTTTGAAGAAGCGTATCAATTCTTTGTTAATTCTTGCAACCACTGTCTGTTAGAGCATAGGCTTGTAGAAATGGCGAAAACTTTTTAGCCTAAAAGCGCAGCTAAGGACTGCGCACAATAACCAAAACATTAAGAATTATGAACAACGTAAGATTTATTCCAGGATACTATGAATGGCATCTCGTTGATGAGAAAGACAACGTGCTTCTCAACATTCCAGATGGTATCATTGACGATTGCGAGACAAAGGCTGATTTGGATTTCGTTATAGGAGACATACCAAGGCAAGCTTTGCGAGCCGTCGAGGATGGAGAGGAACTTTATGGTTGCGACGTAAGAAAATACGTCAGCGACATAGATGATGACAACGTTACAAAGCTCATGATTGACACATTATCTGAATTTCTTGGATTAACAGCCTAAAAGCCGTCGAAAGACGGTACTTCAAACCAAAATAATTAGAATTATGAATGAAGACAAAATCCTAAGTATGTTCTTCGAGCCGGAGCGGTGGCAGAACGCTATCAGCAAAGGCATAGACAAGGACATGAACAAAGCAACCCTGTATCAGCTCACAACACCAGAGGCTCGTCTTATTATGTATGAAAGGATTAAGAGCGGCAATTACAAGATAATGCCGCCACATACAGCCAAAATTCCGAAAGACAACGGAGATTTCCGTACTGTCTATGTGAATGAGCCTGTAGACAGAATCCTTTTAAGCATAGCAAACGACCTCTTGTTCGAGCTGATGCCAGAGATGGTGCATCCACGCTGTACGTCGTACCAGAAAGGTATCGGCTGCGGCCGTGTGGTGCAAGATGTGTCTCGGATAATATACTCAGCAGAGGGAAAAGTCATCGGATGGAAAGGTGACTTCTCCAAATACTTCGACAGCGTACCTATTCGGTTCATCGACTGGGCGTTTGACAAGGTAGAGGAAAAGTACGGAAAATCTGCGCTGATAGATGTCATTCGTGACTACTATCACACAGACATATATTTCGATGAGGACAACAACCTCTGCGAGAAGTATCAGTCCCTCAAGCAGGGATGCTCTGTTGCGGCATGGTTGGCTGACGTCATCCTCTATCATCTTGACGACAAGCTGTCTAAGCTTAACGGATATTACGTCCGCTATTCTGACGATACGCTGTTTGTCGGTGAAGACTATGAGAAAGCCATGGATATCATGAAGAGCGAGCTGGAGATGATGCAGATGACGCTCAATCCGAAGAAGGTTGAGTATCTTGACGCTAATCATTGGTTCAAGTTCCTCGGATATTCCATCAAGGGTCACAATATTTCCCTGTCGTCTACTCGCATCAAGACCTTCCAAAAGGAGATTGAGAAGAGAACGATAAAGAAGCGTGACACCACGATGACGAAAGCCATCAATGCCGTAAACAGGTATCTCTACAAGGGATACTGCGATTATTCCTGGGCTACTCAGGTTCTTCCGTTCATTAACGTGAAAGAGGACATCAACAAGCTCAACACCTTCGTCATGGACTGCATCCGTGCAGTCAAGACGGGCAAGAGCAAAGTTGGTGGTCTTGGATACGTGAAGACTCAGGCTGTAGGTTGTATAGACCGAGGTCGTGGTAGAAATGTAAAAGCCAACAGGGGTAAGACAGAGAGCGAAATCAAGGGGTATCTATCGATAGGTTGTGCCCAGAATGCCTTGCGGACGAGCAGGGCAGCGTACAACACATTGGTGAATACTCTGTAGATGTAGCACCCAGCGCAAAGGTTTTGCCGGAATGAAGAGCAATTTAACCATCCGGTCTCGTAAGATTACGGGCCCGTCTCCGAATGAAGACGGCCCTGTAATCCTCTCAACCAGGATGCTATCAAGCAGATAAAGCTATGCGCAGTATCTTCTTACCGACAGACTCTGTAACCGAGCACACGGACGTGGGAGAAGGACGGATTATTTATGTCACGCCTCTATGATTACCTCAGTATGGGCCACTTTCGCTCAAGTGATACTTGAGACCAAAGGGACCATACTGAAGATACACAAGGCGTAGCTCATCAACAGAGTACAGAAATGTGCCAGTCCGTATGACTCCCACAGGTGGCGCACACCACCACTCCCTGATGAATGGCAGAAGTTTATGCAACAGGTCTATTAACCAGAGTTCCGGATCCTGGTAACCGTCATAACTATGAGCGGTGACCAGGATCCTGAATTCTGGCGAATCCTGTGTCAAATCAGAATCATAAAGTATTGTGCCGAGCCATCGGTCAGGGAATTACCCGAGTACGAGGGTTGTCTTCGATTGGGGAATAAGTTTAAGCGAAGTCTTAATCCATCACGCGTTTCCTGCCAATATCAAGCCGTCAACGCGTATCATCAAGACTCCTTTATCAGAACATTACATTGCCGTACAAAATTCCCATGTCGAAGACAACGTTATTGCCAAACGAGGTACACAAGGAGGCGGTACGATTTAATACCACGTGATAAAAGCAGATAACTGACACTGGGTTATACCCAGGTAAGTGATCTCCTCTCTCACGGGGTTATATCAAAATCATACAGCTATGGCAACGAGCCTTTAAGTGTACCTACAAACAACCAAAAATGAATTGCATCACGACTTATCAAGAGTATGAGGTTTACACACCCGCGTTCAATTTGATTCTGGCGCCGCACAATATTGCGGCGCCAGAATCATTATGACGCTGGTATCATCATAAAACTATATTCATGCAACATAATACATGAGATAAGTCATTCGCATTGCAGCGGTGTCCGACAAGGTTTGACAATTCATCCTACATCCCTTCGTCGAGAACTCGCAGAGGTGGAGCTTACGCTCCATGAGGGCGACTTCTTGCGAAGTTATGTAGCTAATCGAATGCTTAAAGTCATGCAGCATATCAAATTGAGTTGGAATAGGTTATTGTGAGCCGAATAGTACGCAAGAAGGAAAGATTTAGACAAACAGTCCGTATCTTCCTGAGTCTTCCAGTTAATTAACTTGTACGACTCAGGATTCACTCGACTGTTTACATCGAGCGCATACAGCAACACAACGTATCCTTTGAGCGTACTGCTATTAACCAATATTTTAGAATTATGATATACGAACTAATTATCAACGATGTTAGGGACGGCGCAAAGTTCACCGTCAACTTTCAGAAGAGAACTTGTAGAGTGAATGGTAAGATTATCGTGAATGATATGCAGTATAATGGCTGGCTTGGCACATTTCCTTCTACGGAGGAAGAAATAATGAGCAAGATAGAGCAGCTATATCAGGAATACAAGCACTCTGTGCCTTCAGAACGCTCCGAATCGCATCGACACTACTACTTCAAGGCTTTGCCTGAGAAAGAGCTCTCAGACGAAGATATGTTGTACGGTGAGAGACGCGAAGTAGCGAGATGCAGACTGGAGGTTTATGTCCTGTTCTGCATAATCCTTGGACGCCTTACATGGAATCCATCATGGGGAACATGGTTCTGGCGTTCTAAAGATGACAATGACCTGATCATTCTCAGAGACTGGATTGAGCCAAACAAGGGTGGGGCATAAGCCTCATCCACAAGATTTAATTAACATTTTAATAACCATTAACAAAATTAGAATTATGAAACAAATTGTAACAATCACTGGTGAGAACTTGAACATCGTAACTAACAACGTAGAGGTCACAGAAGCTACTGGCAAGAAGACCAAGGCGCAGATGCGAATGGAAGCATTGAAGAGTGCCGGCGTTGATGTAAGTAACTACTACACTCTTGGTGCTGATAAGCTTGTCAGAATCGAGAAAGGCGAGGCTATACCTGTTGATCTTGACGATGTTGCCGTTGATGCTGTTGGCAAGAAGATTATCGAGGGTGGATACGTGAACAACTGGAAGCTTTTCCGTCGCTGGGTAACCGCTCAGATTTTCGGTATGCTCCGTGACATGAAGTCCGACAAGATGTCTTTCAACGAGCTTTTACAGCGCAAGGGCTACGAGTATCAGTGGCGTATGCTTGAAAATGAGTTTTACGCTCAGGCCAAGATGCAGGAGCACGGTGACACAGAGAACCTTTCGAAGCGAGAGATTTTCTTCAACGAATGCACATTCTCAGGTATGGTGGACGACTATATTGAGAAACTTAAGGCGTACGTTAACGATAATCTTATCTTCCGCAAGGACAAGAACGGATGCAACACAAAAGAGTACAAGCACAGATGCAAGGGTGTTCCTTATGTTCGTCTGAACAACAAGGACATCTTTGTTGCAGACTTGATGAAAAAAGTGTATGTTCCTCTGTACAAAATTGCTCGCGACGGATTTGACACAACGAACAGACGAGAACTCTACAACCTCGTTAAGAAGTTCAACAAGATTCGCAAGCACCTCGCATGGGAAACCAAGCAGTCCGACACGTTCATCAGCGCCTACAAGGGTGCGGGTTCTTACTTCGCAATGCGTAACCTCATTATGTTCAGCGATGCTCGCTTTACAGGCAAATCCGAAGCGGCATCTCTCCGCAAGATAGATACCGATGCTGCCAAGTATGGCGCAGATGAAGAGGGATGGAGAATGCTTGGCGTGCTCAAGCAGCTCATCGCAGAATCCAACATCTCTATCGACGGAAAGCTGTGCGTTTGGGCAGAGGAGTCTGCGTTCAGAAAGGCGGTCAACAAGGCCTGCAAGGAGTCTAAGTAACAACACCTAAGGTCTGTCACCTTCGCGCGTCGGTCTGACACTACGATTTACAAGAGCTTCTTGTATCGCCTTCCGAGTCCGGCAGAATCAGCCGGCATCTGAAGGCGAGCATAAAGCTCTCCGGATCACGAAGCTAAAGCAAGACACCACGTCAGAGAATGCGCGAGTTTAAAGCCAAAAGGTCGGTTGCTCATTAAGCAGCAGCCGACTGCAATTCATTAACCATTAAACTTTTAGAATTATGAGTAAGTATTTTGTAGGTATCAGCGAAACAACGAAGGGTTGGGCGGAAGTAGAGGCGGACAACGTAGAACAAGCCAAGGCTAAAGCTTATGAGGCATGGAGTAACGGAGAGGCTTTTATGGACGAGAAGAACTCTGAATGTTCCGTTAAGTGTACCTATCTGAAAAGCCTGTAAACGGTTCTCTGTGCCCGACAAGCACAGAAACCACTATTATTAACCAAAAAACAAAAAAGAATTATGAAAGAAATCAACGTAAATCCGAGAAGATACGTAAAGGCTATCATTGAAGGAAATGATATCGTCGAGAAATCAATTCTCGATGTAATCTTTGATAAGCCGTATATCAGCAACAAATTCCATCTTGGTTTTGTCGGAGATGTACCTACAATGATAGAAATAAACGGAAACTACATGTCTATCAGAAAGCTGCATCGTTACGACCCTGTTGAATGGGGAAGGGAGATTGTCAAACGATTGACTGGGTATGCAGAAAACAATATAAATATTGGTCATACAACGCAGTATCTCGAAGAAACTATGGCAAACCCTTTAATCTACACCTTTTTCCTTTGGAACGACTTTCTCACAGTAAAACTGAACTATAATGTGGAAATAGATGTAAAATAGCCAAACAGGTCGGTCAATATTGGCTGACCACTTTTATCATAACTAAATTTGTTTAATATGTCTAACCAAATAAAAATAGAATTATGACAACAGTAAGAAAAGCAACGGTAATACTCGACGCTTCCAGTATCATGAAGAAAAAGGGTATCGTACAGAAGAAACTGAAAACGGGAGAACTTAACAAGATTGTTGAGGACTTCTTTATGACTCACGAGGCAAAAGCTACAATTCTTCTAACTTCGAAGAGATTCATAGAGATGGATAACCCGCCAGAGGGAGATTTTATCGAAGACTATCTCGACGAGAGTATATGGAAGAGAAAATGCGAGGATCCTGACGATGATTTCGACTTCGTTGATTACCAGTCCATGAACAAGAAAGGATTGATTCGCCCGATTCTTATAGTTGACGAACCTGTAATAAGGGATGCTGTGATATGGCTGAGAGATTACTGTCACTTCGATGTCAAGAGCAGAACACGAAAGAAGAAAAAGGAATACATCGTGTCTCTGCCGGTGTAAAAGCCAAACAAGGCGTGGAACATTATTGTTTCACGCTCCTATTATTAACCAATAAAACTTAAAGATATGAATGATTTTTTAAAATTAGCTGAGGAATTAGACTGGAGTTATAATGTTGACGATACACCTAACGAAAGAGGTGAGGTTTGCGTCGAGTTAGAGAAGTATTCCCCACAAGACCAGGATTTTATCGTCACTGTTTGGTTTGAGAACGAAAATGAACAGGATTTTATAGATAAACTCCGTAATTATTGGGAAGACTACGATCCAGACGAGGAAGCTGTTGCTTGGGTTGGAGATGACGGACATGGCAAAAACGGCGCGCCTTATAGTCTTAGAGATATTCTTGATGACATGGAAGACTGCAAGAGTATGCTCCGTGAGCTGTATATTGCATTTTACAACAAGGCTTACCCAGACAATAAGATCGGGGAATACGACAACGGCCTTACACTTGATGACAATGAGTACCATATGACCGACGACGAACGGCGTGCGGTCTACGGCATTCTCTCATCAATCGACAATGTTCGTACATTCGCATCCAGTCTTCCATGTCGTTGTGGCTACGATTACCTTCGTATGGAAATCGAAGAGACGGCAGACCGGTTCAAAGAGCAAGTTCGCAATAAACTTGAACAGAGCTTCCTTAATAACAGATAAGCCAAACAAAACCGTTACGTAATGTAGCGGTTTCTACAAACCAAAACATTAAGAATTATGGATAAGAAAGAATTGAAAGACAAGATTTACAGTATGCGCAGTTTTGACCTAATTGAGCTTGCGTGTACCATCAGGGAAATCATGAAAGAATACGGTGTCTTTAATATAAAACTCAAACAGCCGGTTCTTTGCTACAGAGAACTCTATGAGGCAACCTCGATTGCTATAAGCGATACTTATACCGCTATACCAGTCATTACTCTAACCTTGAGAACCTGCAATAGAGTTAAGAAAGAAGTTCTTGCAGCAGACTACCCCTGGATGGATTTTGAATCACTCGCAAGAATAGTCTCAGAGCTTAACGATGAGCTTGAAGGTTAAATTAGCGTTAAAAACGGCAAAGGTTTGGTTTATACTGAAAAATATACCTACCTTTGCTGACTATCAAACCAAAACATTTTAGAATTATGAAAGAGATTCATTTAAAAACAAGAGACTGGGAGAGGCTTCTCACCTACGAACAGCAGCAGAAGTACAAGTATGCGATAAAACAGGGGTGGTTCTCAGACTATCACGGTTCTTCGTGGCGGCATGATACCTTTTATGGCGCATATATCTGGAAACACCCTAAGTATATCAATGTTGTTCGTATATTTGCTGATCTTGTAGGCCATAAACCACTTTGGTCTGACGTTACCGACGACAACCTTCGTGACCTGACGGAGAAGATACAGGAGGTTTACGCACCGAACTCTGCGAAGACGATATGCGCAACCATAAAGGCAATCATAAGGGAAAACGACGAGAAAGGAGTACTGGCTACAAAGTTCAGCACAATTCTTCGCGTAAAACGTGTTCCTGTTCAGGCCGTTTTTCTTGATGACAATGAGGTACAGCGCATTATTGATTACGTCCCTCACGGCTCTACAGAACGATATGTCAAGAGAATGTTCCTGCTTGAGTGTCTGTGTGGCGCACGTCTTAGCGATTGTCACAACATCACTCCAGAGAATATTGACGATACGGGGCGTTTTCTCGTTTATGTGGCACAGAAAACAAAGTCTGAGGTGCGTGTCCCTCTACACAAGAAGCTCCGTCCGTTCCTTGTATGTGGAACAGCAGACGAGCCTGTTGGCGGAGTTGTTGACGTTTACTTCAACAAGGTTCTGCGAGAGATATGTAGCAACTGCGGAATCGATACTCGTGTCAAGGTATTCAAATGCGGCAAATACGAATCTGGACCAAAGTTCAAGTTCGTGTCTTCGCACACGGGTAGACGCTCGTTTGCTACTAACTTGTCAAAGAAGGGCGTACCGGTCGAGCAGATTGCAATCATGATGGGGCACGCCAACGGAGGCAAACCAAATATCGAAATGACGCAGCGTTACATTGTGGGAAAGACCAATATTGACACAAGAACCTTGCGCGTTTTCGGTATTTACGACGATGATTACAATAGCGTCGGCAATGAATGCTAAACAGAGAGGAGGGTAGAACCTCCCTCGCTATTAACTAAAACTTTACAAATATGGATTACGGAGAAGAATACAAAGAGAAGTTGGCCAATTTGCGTGGCTGGAATCTTTTAAAAGAAGCAAACAAAATGAGGAAAAAGCTTTTGGCCTTTTCTGAGTTCGGTGATGTTGACGAAGCATTCAGAAGTGTCAAGGAAAACATAGAGCTAAAGAATGCTATCGAATCAAAGAACAGAAAGATCGGCATTGCAAGAAGTTTAATAATGGACGAGCTCGAAAAGAAGGGTATTGATACAGGAGGTAAGTATCTCACAATGCTTACGGCCCTAAAAATCCTTCTTGGTATAGAGCAGTTCAGAGATAATAACCACGAATAATTTAGAATTATGAAAAAAGAAGAAGCTATAGCTTATAGAGAAAGCCTAAAAAACATGACAAAAGTGGAACTAATCAAGAACTCTATGTCATTGAAGAGGCGACTCGACAAACTATCTGGCATCTGTGACGTAGAAGATACATACAGAGCTATGATAGAGCAGGGACAGGCAGAGCGCAAGGCAGAGAAACTTGAAAAGGTAGTATCTTGTGTATCTGACCTCATCAAGAATGAACTAATAAAGAGAGGGGTGCGCTTCGAACCTTGGTTTTCGGCCACACATCTCACAAATTTATTGATAGATAGTATTAACCACAAATAATTTAGAATTATGTTAGAAGGAGTAGAAAAGGAAACGCTCGAAAAGTGGGCCAAGGAGTGCAAGGAGAAGTATCATAAACTTTTCATACAAACTCTTCAAAAGCCTATGTTGGGCGAGATTGGAACGAACGAACAGATGATCAAAGAGCTGAAAGACCTAAATATGAGCTACTTTGAGGAAATGAGCGACTACACAGATGGGTTTATCGATGATCTTGATGGCGGTTTTATCGAACTCTTCGAGAAAGCAGAGGAGAATGGAATAAACGTCATACAGGAAGCGAAAGAGTGCCTTTTTACCCTTAAAGCCGTAGACGATATGCTTAATGCTAAACATTGGGTCAACGAAGATGGCCATATATGCGACGAAGAAGGCAATAGACTTTCCGAAGACAGAGAGCATCGGGTGTTCGAGGTTATCAAGGGAGGCAAGTGTGACGATTAGCTAAACAGGGGAGTAGAAATGCTCCCTGCAATTATTAACCAAGCCCTACGCATCACGGTTAAGCGAATAAGTTATGAAGATTAAGACATCAAAGTACAACGAAGTAAGATTATCTGATGTTGCTCAATACATCAAAGTTCCTGCACAGATAGTAAAACCATCTACTCCAAACGGAGTATTGATTGGTGATGTTCGCTACGAAGACGGAAAGAAAGAGCGAGTATATTCAGACTATGAAGTACGTATTAACAACATTCAGCTACCATTCGCAGTTGGAGAAGATAGCTACTTCAATAGCGAGATTGAAATCAACTAACAGACTAAGCCCTACGCAGCACGGTCAAGCGAAGAAATATGATTACTAAAGAATTGGCAAAACAACTCATTGAACAGGCTGAGTATAATTGCTCAGGCGAAAAAGTAGAGTACAATATAGACGACATACTTCCGCTCAGTGAAGACGGTGCTTATCTCGTTTTCGCATCATCCGAATCTTGCAAGACATCTTTTGTCTGCTACGAAGATGGAACGGCTTATTTTCTCAGCGACTGGCAGGGTTGTTACCCTGTAAGCGAAAATGCAATAGCCGAGTTCAATAACTGGGTAACGATAGACTGGAAGGAATCGCCCGTCATCTTTAACGGACTTCCAAGAGTTCTATTTGATTTATAAACTAATTCAGCCCTCGACATCACGGTAAGTCAAAATATGAAGAAAACATTGATTTTATCTATCATGGCGCTATTGTTCTGTACCATGAGCGCAAGAAAAAAGGACTACTTGGCCATCAAAGTTATTGATCCTGTATCAAATTCTTCCGAATCGAATGTCTTTGAAAACGATTCTATAAGTATTTCCTTCTTTCCACAGGAATTTTACTGCTCCGTTCAGCTACACAACAAATTAGATGAAAGAATATATGTAGAGTGGAGCAATTTTAGATGGGACGGAGACCCTATAGTTTTTGGCGATGACAATCGTTTTACCATGAACTATAAAAAAGATGATGAAACGATTATTGGCAAAGAATATACAAATAAAGACCTTATTAATAAAAACTTAGTCGAATACTCAATACTGTGGGTTAAAAAGAAGGATTTAAGAAAAACCCAGACGCAAAACACTGATTTTATATTGCCTATTCGCTTTTCAAGTGGCAAAATAGTTGACTACAGAATCAAGTGCCAGGTGTTCTTAGAAGAAGATGAATAAAACAATCCGTTTTACGCATCCATCCCCATCTACTCGGTAGGTGGGGATTTTTTATTAAAAATCGCAAAAATATAGCAAGAATACAGAAGTTTTTCGTATCTTTGCAACGTCTATAAATCTTAGCGGTGTATTTACTATATCCTCTACAAGGAGGATGTGTTTAGTATGCCCACTTCTTATGAATATAAAGTAATTATATATAAGAATTACTGCGCCGTGTCGATGGGTGGAAACTACCATCGGAGGTTTACTAAGAGCCTTAGACAACACGTAGCGCAGTTTTTTCGTGTCTAAAAACTTAGTGTATGGACGTATTAAAAATTTTCAGTAGTCCAAAGTTCGGACAGGTTCGCATCATTACAGATGATGCAAGTAGCGAATTGTTGTTTTGCGCAAACGATGTAACACGGGCGCTTGATTACACAAACGGTCGTGACGCAATCACACGACACGTTGACAAGGGCGATGTCGTGAAACACGACATGGGGGTTGTTACAGGAAAGAAGTCAGATGGAACAGATGCTTATCAAGTAGTTGCCACCACATTTATTAATGAAAGTGGTGTTTATGCTCTCATCTTTGGCAGTAAGCAGGAACGTGCTAAAGAGTTCAAGCGTTGGGTAACGAGCGAAGTTCTACCTTCCATCCGTAAGACAGGTCAGTACAACGTAGGTCATCCGAAGGCAACATTGAACGAATTGGTACAAGCCAACCTCACGTTTGCGGATTGGGCTATCAAGACCCTCAATATCAATGAGGCATCCAAACTTGGATGGGCAAAGAAGATTAGTGACAAGTTCGGTTTGGCTGCCGAATTGCCTGATGCAGTAAACGCAGGAACGGAAAAGCCGATCACCCACGCTGCCACCGACTTATTGAAGTCACACAACGTTGGCATCTCTGCACAAGCATTTAATCGTATGCTCGAACTCAAAGGAGTGGTAAAGCACGCAACACGCCCAGGAAAGCGCGGAAAAACTCACAGTTGGTATGTTATTACTCCAGCCTTCGACAAGTACGGTCAGAACCAGCAAGACCCGAAGTTCCAACAGCAGACGCAGATACGTTGGTATGACGCAACATTCAACGAATTACTTACAATCGTAGGACTTAACAGACAAACATTATTAAACTTAAAGTAAAAGGAGATTAAACTATGAATGAGAATAACGTAGATTACGACATGCTTGAGAATGTAAAACAGCCAAGACTCGCCAAGACACTCATCAAACTGAGCGAGGTATACAGAGAGTATATGAAAGAGACAAACATGGCGTGTGAGAAATTAGGAGTTCCATGCGACAGACAGCAGAACAACTTTATCATAAACTACAATAAGTTGACTGCCATCATCACTGGGACAATAGCTTCAATAATGGACGTGGAGGTAAACGAGGCTGTCAGTATATCCGACTAAGATAGCTCACGAATTTCTACTTAACCTCGCTTGGCACAAGCTGTCGAGCGAGGTTTTTTATTGAAAAAAATCTAAAATTGTTAAAATCTTACTTTTTCGAAAAGCCCCGTAAATATACCTAAATATCAAATACGAAACTTATCTATGTCTAAACCTTGTTAATGCAAAAAGTGCCAAATTTGGCGATAAAAAATCTATTGCGTACCTTTGTAGCGCTTATCAGAAATCGCTCGCTGATAAATTGAATATGCTTTATCTTAGTGGCTTTTGCCACTCCATGATATACCCTATCCAATACTCGGAGAGCGACTGAGTAGAGGATAGGGTAAATTCTTTTATCCTATTCCTCGAAGTCAAGGTGGAAGAGACGGCTAAATACACCACGCACACCAAGACTTTAAATGCAAGTGGGACTCATGGCAAAAGTGCAGGGTTTAATCGCAGAAGGCACGAGAAGGGTGGATGCTACAATCCGAAAGCTGCGACGCTGAAGCACGTGTAGTTCGTGTAGAGGTCGAATGAAGGGTCAATATACTGGGTCCATGCCATTCGAGGAATCCCACGCCTACAAGTTTTTTCTTGTGGGTAAGGGGGATTCTCTCAATCAGCTATCTTCAACCTGTTCCATATTCTTTAAATAATGTAAGTATAAATTTAAATAAAATATTATATCATGGATAAAGATAAAGAAAATAATATTATTATACCCACGCGCGAGGAGTTTGAGGACTTCTGCTCACTGAAGCTTGGGTATAATGACAGAGAGTTTACATCAGAATTGTGGAAAACCTGCCAAAAAGTTGGTTGGAGGAAGAAAAACGGCGACCCTCCGAAGAGCTGGCAGATACTGGTTATATGCTATAATGGCATCGTGCTTCCAAAATTCGGTCGCAAACCATACAAACGAGCATCTGTATCAGAAAAAAGCGGAGAAGAGGAGTTCCCGGATAACGGCATGCACTATATCGCCTATACTGATGGTAGCTGTGACAACAAATCATCCAGAAAGGCAGGTGGATCCGCCTATGTCCTGATTAAGGATGAAGAGGTTGTTAGAGTCAAGAATCACGGCCAACTCAACACTACGAACAATCGTATGGAGCTGCTTTCCATAATTTCTGCGGTCAATGCCTGTCCGGACGGCGCCTTTGTTGATGTTTATACTGATAGCAAATATAGCATACTGACCCTGGAGAAGACGTACAAGCCGGACACAAACGGTGACCTATGGGAGCTCTACCAAAAGCATTCTCGCCACGTGTCTGGAGTTCGTCTCCATTGGGTTAAAGGCCATAACGGAGACCATTATAACGAGATGGCAGACGAAATGGCGTACGGAGCGTATTGCGAGATTTGCGACAAATATGGAATAAAGAAAAGTAATAGACACGAATCTTCTATCCTATATTTTTTATTGGTATAGAGGTGTTGTATATATAAATATAAAATATTGAGATTATGAACATCAGACTGAACAATAGGACTGGCCGTCTGGAAATCAGAACCAGGAAGAGGATAATAGCCTTCAGCTGTGATATTCTGAAAGGTTCTTATTACCTTGTCCCGACGGTGAGGCTTGATAATAGCAGTGCATACGGAGAGAAGAGCTTCTGGTTCTTATTCCTAAGTGCTTTTGTGTTGATTGACATTTTTAAAATTAAATAGATAAAACAAAGAATACAAATGCCTATGTGGTGTAGACGAAAACATAGATGAAGCCTGCGATAAAGTAAAAAGTATGGTTCAATCTTAAACAATCAACAAGAACGATTATGAGAACAATGACAAGAAACAAGGCGGCAGAAGCGCTTGGCGTAACTCCGCAGACGATAAGCAACTACGTGAAAGAAGGTATCCTTGGCGGCTTCATCGGCATCAAGAACACCCTGTACGTAAATGCCGGCGACGTAGATAAGTATCTCAAGAAATACAGGTTTATAGCTGTCAAGGAGGAGATGATCGACCGCAAGCTCCGGGAACTGAAAGACAGGGAGAACGAGATCAACGACCGACTGGCAGACACAAGGAAAGAACTTCTTGGAGAAAAAAGCTACAAAACACCAAGTGCCATCATACTCGCAAAGGCGCTGTTCCGTGCAGCCATGATACCGCGCCTGTCAACTCGTGAAATTGATATTATTGACATGTACATCGAGGGGGAGAGCCTACAGGAAATCGCAGACGTATTCTCTCTTACAAGCACACGTGTCAACCAGATTCTCGCAAAGGCGCTGCGAAAGTTCACGGAGCAGACTGATGAGATAACCGCAAATCTCAGAGAAAACAGTGAGCTTGAGGCGGAAATCCGCTCGCTAAGGCTCTCTATGGCCGCTCTCAAAAAGGATTACAATGATTATCGGCTCAGTCACGGCGACACAGAGGATGAGAGCCTGTTCTCTCCGCCAGAAATCCTGCTGAAACCAATAGAGGAATGCGGCTTCTCCAGAAGGGTCATCTCTGTACTCAACTGGGATAAAGTCTACGATGTCAACGGCCTTGTGACGAAGTTCTTCTGCCTTGACGACATACTGAAGCTCCGCAACATCGGCAGAGGAAGCCTGTACGAGATTAAGTTCTTCATAGAGAAGCACGGACTGTTGTTCATACGACCGGAAGAGAGTACATCTCAGTACTATCGCCGTCTGAACCTGAGTATCGCCATGAACGACAGCGGGATAAAGTCAGATTAGAATATTGTTGTTATAAGTTAGTTTTTAAGGTTAATAAGATTGTTTATCGGGAGTATGTCTGTTTTCGGACATACTCCCTGTTTTTTATTTTATGGCGTCCAACACCTTTCTGTTGGCCTCATCCACCTTCCTTGTGTCATATTTGATGTACGTCGAAGTTATCGCATTGTCCCAAAGCGAATGACCCAGAGAACGGCCTATAACCTCCATTGGAATATCCATCTCGCTTGCGATCGTTGCCCAGGTGTGTCTGCTCCAGTAGCTTGTTATATCCTTCTCGACAGGGTGTATTGTGACATAATAGCTGTGTCGCTCCTTTTCTCCTATTGTACGAAGGTGTCTTGTCATGTTGTTTGCGAAGGTGTTTGTAAGAGTCGTTCCCGCCTCCTCCAGGAAACTGAGAAGATAGTCCTTCTTCCTGCTCTTATGCCGGCTTATTATCTCCATTGCCTCAGGCTCAACCTTGATGTCGTACAACTTTCCTGTCTTGTTGCGCTTGTAGCTTATACGTCCATTCTTCAAAGCCGTCTTTGGAAGGAACAGCAGGTCGCTTATGTTGATACCGATTAGGTAGAAACATAGCATGAAGCAATCTCTGTACATGGCCTTCTTCCCGGTCAGCCTGAAATCCCTTATCGCACGCAGCTGTTCAAGGGTCAGGCAGCGCTTTTTGGTCTGCTCCTTTCTCAGCGTGATACCACGGAACGGATACTTGTCCGTCAGTTCGTCGTCTATTGCCTTGTTGAAGGCGAACTTCATAATCTGAATGTCGGTAGATATTCCGTTCACAGATCTTCCCTTACTCTTCTCGTGGTCGATATAAGAAAGTACCCACTTCTTGTCAATAGTGTTAAAGTTACAGTTCTTGTCGTAAGCCTCAATCGTTCTCGCCACTCGCTCGTAGTTTCTTCTCGTGTTGTATTTGCCCTTCGTTTCTGCAACTTTAAGTATATACCCAACAAACGAACCTTGATCCGTCTTCTTTGCGCCCTTGACGATTTCCGTTACATGACATTTTAGCTCATCTGCCGTCTCGTCCTTGTGGTTTAAAATGTAATCCTCTACGTCCGCATAGAGATTCGCAAGCCTTGCGGTCTTCGCCTTTGCGTTTCGGTCCGACTTTGGGAATATCAACCCGGAAAACTTTTCAGTTGTCTGCAAACCTGTGTAGACATAGAATCTCTTGTACTTAAAGGTTATAGAAAAGAACACCTTTAGATCCCTTTTGTTTACATAAATCTTCATTGCATGATTTCCTTTCGTTATCTAACGCTTCAGTCCAATCAGCCTGTTTGATTTTTGTTTGCATATTGTTTGCATTTTATAATATATTTGGGCGTATTTACGGGGCTTTTCGGGCTGTTTTTTATATTTTTAGCGTATCAGTTTTAATGTTTATACTATTGAAAATCAGTGAGTTAAGTAGCGCTGTCGCCCAATACGTTACAGTTATCATTAACTTAAAAGTTTATTGTATGTTATTTTCAAATTTGGATG
>ERZ1034946.233-NODE-233-length-37327-cov-11.116253_pt1 | contig 37327 bp, 33 predicted proteins | sample MGYA00520591_ERZ1034946 | MGnify/ENA primary metagenome ERZ1034946 (study PRJEB33766, sample SAMN09781753) | gut metagenome | biome: gut microbiome | host: Homo sapiens | place: Madagascar | study: EMG produced TPA metagenomics assembly of the PRJNA485056 data...
AAACATTGTGTGTTCCTCTCCTGTAAATATATGCCGGATCAGGAGGCATCCAAGGCTCCCGACCCGGCGTAAGCAACTTCCACTATGTTATACAAAAACGGGGAAAATGTCAATATTTACAGTATAAAGCGGTATTCGCAATCCGAACAGCCAGCTCTCCATAACGCAACAAAAAAAGACGTACAGATGCCCTGCATCCATACGCCTTTGTATTCGGTTTTTATAGTAACATGAAGCATTGATGATGTAAAGTTATTCCCAGGTAAGCCCCTCACTTACTTTTTCGTCCACACTGCTGCCAAGTCCGTACACCACATTGCTGAGCACATATTCACCGTCATTGACAAAAATCTCGATCAGATTCGGTTCCACAAAAATTTCCAGGGAAGCTTTTTCTCCCACAAACGGTGTAGCACTGACTGTTCTGAACCTTTTATCTTCCACAAACACACGGCTTCTGTCTGTACAGATACATCCCTTTTCCATTTTTATGCAAAAGCCGCCAAGATCAATGCTCTCTCCCTCTGCGATCTCCGTCTTCACACAAAATGGCTTTCCGCTTTCCAGTCCTTCTGCCACATTTATTTTTTCACATAAACCCTTGCGCACGTTGGGATGAACCCGGAAACAGATTCTGCCATCTCGAACCTCTACCACTCGCGGCAAGCACATCATTCCGTTCCAGAGTTTTCCATCCGCTCCCTCAACACTCTGCGGCATACGCATCCATGCGATCAGAACTCTTCTTCCCTCTTCATCCAGGTTTGTCTGCGGCGCATAAATATCCCCGCCCCAGTCGATCCGCTGGTAATGGTCTGCCAGTTCCAGTCTGCCGGTCTTCGGATCAAACTCTGCAAAGGCGCAGACAGAGTGGTTTGCATACTCCAAGCCATCATTCTGGATTCCCATAGGCGAACCGATGAATACTCTCTGTCCATCTACCGTAAACAGATCCGGACACTCCATCGTATGGCCATAGTTCTCGTTTCTGCACTGGGAAAGATACTCCCAGTTTTCTCCGTCCTCGCTTGAAAAAACAAGGACTCTGCCTGTTTTTCCCTGACAGGTACTTCCCAGGACCATATAATATCTGCCGTCTTCTTCCCACACCTTGGGATCTCTGGTGTCTGCAGCATCTGCGATCTCCGGATCACGGATGACCGAAATGATCTGTTTCTTGCCGTTCCAGTTATCAAAATGTTCTCCGTCCTCTGAGATCAGCATAGCCTGACTTGTCTCAAACCTTCCGTCCTTTGCCTTATGGATATTTTCTTCCCGTTCTTCCAGATAACGGACAGCGGAATAGTACAGATAGAGTTTTCCGTTCTTCTCTATTGCACTTCCGGAAAAAATACCGTTTCTGTCATATGGTTTTGTTGGAAAAAGTGCAATCTCCTGATGCTCCCAGTTTATCAGATCCTCACTGACCGCATGTCCCCAGTGCATGGTTCCCCACACCGGTGCATATGGAAAATGCTGATAAAAAAGATGATATTTCCCCTTATAATATATAAAACCATTTGGGTCATTGATCCAGTTTTTCGGGGATTTTAAATGTAAAAAATCTCTCTTCATATTTCTTCTCCTGTTATTCTTCTGCTTCCATTTGCATAACCGATTACTTTATAGTAGCATGGTACTTGTTATGCATATATATGTCAAGTATTTTAGGCATTTTTCATACATATCATACAATTTTTATATCTATATTTTGTGCATTTAAAATAACCGGTTACTTTATGATTGTATCTGTCATTTTTCTCTGTTATACTATAGCTGATTACAGATCGGTCATTCAGAAAGGAATGATAAAATTTATGAAAAAAAACATCACCTTCGATGATATTGCCAGGTTTACCGGTTTTTCAAAAACAACCATTTCACGATATTTTAACAAACCGGATTCACTCACTGCCGAAAATCAGAAGATCATTTCGGATGCTCTGGTAAAGCTGAACTATCAGGAAAACAAAGTTGCACGGATCCTGGCTAATGGAAAGACAGAATTTATTGGTATTATCATCCCCAATCTTTATCTGCATTACTATTCCGAAATACTGAACCGGATTCTTCTTTCTTATGAAAAATACGGTTACAAATTTCTTGTTTTTCTCGGAAACAATGACGAAGAAACCGAACGCCGGTATATTCAGGAGCTTCTGGCCTATAAGATCGAGGGACTGATCATCCTCAGTCATACCATTCCCTCCAGGGAGCTTGCAGACCTTCATATTCCGGTGGTTGCCATTGAGCGTGAGGATCAGTTTATATCCAGCGTCAATACCGACAACTACTCAGGTACTCTTCAGGCCATGAAGCTTCTGGACGAACATAACTGTGAAATTATGCTCCATATCAATACTCCTACACTGGAAACAACCCCTGCCTACGGACGTATCCGGGGATTTCAGGATTACTGTAGGGAACATCAGCTTGATTCCGAAATATTTGTCCAGGATCTTGGAAACAACTACGAAAAAACACAAGCAGAGCTCCAGAAGATTCTGGACACCATCGAAGTAAAATATAAAGAAAAACGAAAGGGGATTTTCGTTTCCAACGATACCTACGCAAACATCCTGCAGAATCTTCTGATCCGAAAATACAGATGTTTTCCGAAAGATTATTATCTCGTAGGATTCGATAATTCACCTGTTTCCCAACAGGCTGTTTTTCCTATCAGTACCATTGGACAGCAGATCGACTGTATCGCACGGGAGGCTATGAAGATCCTTGTGGAGCAGATAGATTCCCAGAAAAAACGGATTCCCGCTCCATTGTCGGAACCGGTGCATAAAACGATTGAGCCAATCCTTTTCCGCAGAGAAACTACGGAGAAAAAATAAATATTTTATATCATCTATAAACTCAGGGAGGAAATCATGAAAAAAGATCAGGAAATTTTTCAAGAACGTTTAAATCATCATCACGACGAGCTTCGCTGGCTGTACACAGAGCTTTATCACAATGACGATATGTTTGCAGAGCTCTGTGACCAGATGTACCAGTATTTTACAGCACGCCGCCGTGCTCTTAAAAACCGTGACCTGGAAAGAGAAAAAAATCCGGACTGGTTCCGCCAGAAAGATATGCTTGGCATGATGCTCTACATTGACAATTTTGCAGGCAACATCAAAGGTGTTTCTGACAAACTTCCATATCTTAAGGAATGCAATGTAAACTGTCTGCATCTGATGCCGTTTCTGGATACTCCGAAAGGACGTTCCGACGGTGGTTACGCAGTAGCTGATTTCCGCAAAGTCCGCCCGGATCTTGGCACTATGAAGGATCTGGCCGCACTTGCTGACAAATGCCATAATAACGGCATGAATCTGTGCATGGATTTTGTCATGAACCACACTTCTGAAGATCACGAGTGGGCAAAAAAGGCACGCCAGGGTGACGGAGAATATATGAGCCGTTACTTCTTCTACAACAACCGTGAGATCCCGGACGAGTACGAAAAGACCGTACCTCAGGTGTTCCCTACCACTGCTCCGGGAAACTTTACCTGGCTTCCGGATATCGGTCATTATGTCATGACTACTTTTTACCCGTATCAGTGGGATCTGAACTATGGCAATCCCCGTGTTTTCAATGAGATGATGTATAACTTCCTCTTCCTTGCAAACCAGGGAATGGATGTGATCCGTATTGATGCGGTTCCGTATATCTGGAAAGAGCTTGGAACTTCGTGCCGTAACCTGAAACAGGTCCATACCATCGTCCGTATGATGCGTATGATCGCTGAAATCGTCTGCCCCAGTGTTGTTCTTCTGGGCGAGGTTGTTATGGAGCCGGAAAAAGTTGTTCCGTATTTTGGAACCGTGGAAAAACCAGAATGCCATATGCTTTACAATGTAACAACAATGGCTACAACCTGGAACAGCATTGCCACCCGCGATATCCGCCTTCTGAAAAAACAGATGGATATTGTAAACAGCCTTCCGAAGCAGTATACTTTCCTGAATTATCTCCGCTGCCATGATGATATTGGCTGGGGACTGGATTTCGCCACTCTGAAAGACTGGGGCATGGACGAGCCGGCCCATAAACGTTACCTCAACGATTTCTTCACAGGAAAACATCCGGGAAGCGACAGCCGCGGAGAGCTTTATAACGATGACCCGGTAACTCAGGATGCCCGTTTCTGTGGAACCACTGCTTCCATGTGTGGAATCGAGGCTGCACTTTTTGAAAAAAATGATGAGAAGCTAGAAAGAGGTATCCGTGAGGATCTGATGCTTCACGCATATATGCTCACCCAATCCGGAATCCCAATGCTTTACAGTTCCGATGAAGTTGGCCGTCTCAACGATTATTCCTATAAAGATGACCCGGATAAAGCAGCGGATTCCCGCTATATCCACCGTGGTGCTTTCCAGTGGGATCTCGCGAAAAAACGGAAATCAAAAACTTCTGTTGAGGGCCAGATCTTCCAGACTCTTAGTCGCATGGAGCAGATCCGCCGCCAGGAATCTGTTTTTGACAAAGACTGCGATGTGTATACATATGATGTTCATGATGACAGTATTCTCTGCATTCTCCGCCAGAAGGGAAATGAACGTTTTATCGGAATTTTCAACTTCAGTGACAGTGAAAAAACTGCATGGATGCAGGAAGAAGGAACCTTCCGTGATCTCATCACAGGCCAGACTCTGGAGCTTAAGGATGTGGCGCTTCCGGCTTATGGATTTATGTGGTGTAAAAGGGTGTAATGATCCCGGGGCAGTTTCCAGGATCATGAAATCACAGACTTACCTTTAATTTGTTATTTATGTAAATAAAAAAGACGTGACCTTACGGATTGATGGAAAAACATATCCGTTCCGGGTTCACGTCTTTTTATTATGTTATATCTTCAGTTTCTTCTGCATATGCCTGGCATTCAGAAATTACTTGCAGAGTTCCTCTGCCATCGCATCGATCTCTGCTACATTCTCATCACTAAGAGAAGACATAATCTTCACATTATTCTCAAGCCATGTAATGTTTTTGCTCTTCTCGAACATTCCTTTCATGACTTTAGCTGCGGTAGGTGCCCAGCTTCCGTTCTCGATGAGGCCGATGGTACGGTTCTGGTAATTACGCTCTGTCAGGTTCTCGATGAATGTTCTCATGAACGGGAAAACCTCTCCGTTGTATGTAATGCTGGCCAGTACCAGTTTACCGTAGCGGAAAGCGTCCTCCACTGCCTCTGCCATATCTTCTCTTGCAAGATCGCATACAACAACCTTCGGGCAGCCTTTTTCTTCCAGTTTCTGTGCGAGAAGTTCTGCTGCTTTCTTTGTATTTCCGTATACAGAGGTGTAGGCGATCATGACGCCTTCACTCTCTACTTTATAAGAAGACCAGATATCATATTTCTCCAGGTAATGTCCAAGATTCTCGGTGAGGATCGGTCCGTGGAGCGGGCAGATAGTCTGAATATCCAGAGTTGCTGCTGCTTTAAGAAGTTTCTGTACCTGCGGGCCATATTTTCCAACGATTCCGATATAGTAGCGGCGTGCTTCGCAGTCCCAGTCCTCTTCCACATCAAGGGCTCCGAACTTACCGAATCCGTCTGCGGAAAACAGAACTTTGTCTGTGCTGTCATATGTGACCATAACCTCCGGCCAGTGAACCATCGGGGCAAATACAAAAGTAAGAACATGTTTGCCAAGTGTCAGGCTGTCACCGTTGGCTACGATATGTTTCTTTCCTTCCAGATCCATTCCACGGAAGAAGTTCTCCATCATGGTGAAAGTTTTAGTATTGGCAACAACGGTTGTATCCGGATATGCTTTCATAAAGTTTTCAATATTTGCGGCGTGGTCCGGCTCCATATGCTGAACTACCAAATAATCCGGTTTCGCGCCATCCAGAACTTCTGCTACTTTTCCCAGCCATTCTTCTGTAAAGTTGGCATCTACTGTGTCCATAACTGCGATCTTCTCATCTTTGATCACGTAGGAGTTATAGGACATTCCGTTTGGTACTACGTACTGTCCCTCAAACAGGTCTACCTGATGGTCATTTACACCTACATAATAAATATCATTTCCGATTTTCATTGTTACAGGATCCTCCTTGGTCTGTTGTATTTTATATTTTCATTATTTCTGAAAATACTGTCTCATTGCTATCATTTATTATACCATTGTTCATACTGAAAGCAATGTTCAATCCATAATTATCCAGTTCATTATTCCGTTTTATTTCTCGATTGGAAATACAACAGTCAGAAGCATCTTAAAACGCTCTACCGCATAAACTGCATGAGGAATGGTTGCCGGCATTACCAGAGCTTCGCCTGCTTTGCAGACATGTTTTACACCACCTACGGTAAATTCTCCAACACCATCCAGAACCGTCACCATGGCATCACCCCTGCCTTTTTTCTATCCCGATTTTACCATTTTTATACCTGTTATATAAATAAAAACAGCCTTCCACAAGCAAGCTTGCTCTAGGCTGTTTTTACTTACGTCTTATACTCTAAACTGTTACAGAATATATTTCCGTAACGCACTTCGAAACTCTCCGATCCTCTGCTCGGCAAGTTCTTTCAGTGTGATGTTCTTCATGCTCTCGATATACCCCTGCTCCTGGCGGTAGAGCCATTTGGTGTCGGCGGGGCGAATTTCCTGGTAGTGGTTGTGAGCCAGCCATTCTTCGTAGCTGATCGGTGTCGGATAGCCAAGTTTCTCGTCCAGAAGCTCCTTGAAATCGATCTTGTCCGCACGCTCCAGGATTCCCTCCCAGAATTTCAGTACTTCCTCTACATGCTCATGGATCTCATAACGTCTTGCGCCGCCATCGTAGATAATACATTTCTCAAAAAGAGGGCTGCACATGGAAAGTGTCTCTCTTCGAAATTCCGGTGCAACGATTCCGCCCTTCCAGTAGAAGTCAACATCCGGAAGATTGATCCCGGAAACACCTTTATCCTGATAGGTGGCAAAAATCCCCTCATAAAATACCGTGATAAATCCTTCAAACTCCGGCCAGAACTCACGGATCTCTTTTGTCAGGTTCTCAAGAATATCGATTCCCTTGGTTCCACCAATAGTAAAGATGATAATATTACGAAGTTTTGTTCCGTGCTCTCTGTAAAAATCAGTCACATAACGGAGACAATGGATCAGAGTTTCACCACTTGCGATGATATCACCGATCATCAGCGTACTGTCCGGAACCATAGTCAGTTTGCTGTACTTGATCTCAAGTCCGGTCATTTCATCTTCCGCAAAAATACGCTCGCTGGAAAGGAAGCTAATATCATGGACACGGATATGCTCTTTATAACAAGCCTCCTCAAGAGGATAATTCAGTGCACCTCTTAAAATAGAAAGAATATTTGCAGTGGTAACCTTCTTCTGCTCCTTCAGATAATAAAGCATCTGGCAGGTAGACGGGATCAGACAGTTATAAACCTCATATCCAACCACTTCCGGTGTGTTCAGAAGCTTTCTTGTCTCTGCCTCTGAAGTGATATAATACTCGTTTACATAATCTTCGCCATCAAGACGATAGCAGGCAACACCCTGCTCATTAAACTCCGGTACCAGACATACATTGTCCCAGTTATTCATGTATATTTTTCCCCTTTTTTCAAAGACTTTTCGATTTTTCCATATCTCTCAACAGCTTATGATGAACCATCGGATATGTCAAGTATATTCTGCCTGAAAATTATTTATTTTACGGGGTTTTCCCCTCTTTACAAACCTTTTTCAACAGAGTATTGTATAACCTGGATGAAGGAATTTTATATACTTTTTATGAGGTAATTTTATGTGTGAAAATAAAAAAAAGGAATCTCATTCCATAGAGATGACTTCCGGTTCTCTCTGGAAAAATATCCTTCTCTTCAGCCTTCCCCTGATGGGGTCCCAGGTGTTGGAGGTTCTTTTTAACTTAAGTGATGTTGCGGTTGTGGGACGGTTTGCGGACTACCTGGCACTTGGAGCTGTGGGTTCCACAACGCTTCTGGTCACTTTGTTTACCGGAATCCTGATCGGCATGGGAGCAGGTGTCAACGTCCGCGTAGCCCACGAACTTGGCGCCGAAAATAAAAAAGGTACGGAAGAAACCATCCATACCTCGCTTCTTCTCTGCGCCATCGCAGGCCTTCTGGTCTGTATCATCTGTCTTCTGTTTTCCGGGCAGATGCTGGCCATGATGAACACGAAACCGGAACTGATCGACCAGGCTATTTTATATATGAAGATTTACGCTTTGGGTATGCCTGCCATGGCTGTATACAATTTCGGTAACGGCGTTTTAAGCGCCCGCGGCGATACGAAACGACCACTGATCTATCTTTCCATTGCCGGAGTGATCAACGTTCTTCTGAACCTGTTTTTTGTTATCGTCTGCCATATGGCTGCTGCAGGTGTTGCAACTGCCAGCGCGCTCTCCCTGTATGTGTCCGCGTCTCTGGTAATGATCCACCTCCTCCGGCGAAAAGATGAATGCCAGGTATCCCTGCGTAAGCTCCGTCTTCACCCGAAGGCCTGTAAATCTGTACTGCTCCTTGGTATTCCTACAGGTCTGCAGAACGGAATCTTTGCCATTGCAAACCTGTTCGTACAGACCGGTGTCAATTCCTTTGATGCGGTAATGGTTTCCGGAAACGCAGCTGCCGCAAATGCCGATGCCCTGATCTACAATGTCATGTTTTCTTTTTACACGGCATGTGCAAGCTTCATCGGCCAGAACTGGGGCGCCGGAAACAAAAAACGAATGCTGAAATCCTATGGCGTCAGCCTTACCTATGCCTTCATCGCAGGCGCGATCCTTGGTGGACTGCTTCTTGTTTTCGGGCCGCAGTTTCTGTCACTGTTTGCCACAGAACCGGCTGTTATTGATGCCGGTATGCAGAGAATCCGGATCATGGGCTTCTGTTATGCTTTCAGCTGTTTTATGGATAGCAGTATCGCAGCTTCCCGTGGCATTGGAAAAAGCATTCCGCCTACCATCATTGTTATCCTGGGTTCCTGCGTATTCCGTATTATCTGGATTTATACGGTATTCGCACACTTCCAGACCATTTCCGCTCTGTATCTTCTGTATATTTTCTCATGGGGAATTACAGGCTTTGCGGAAGTTCTGTTCTTTGCTTTCAGTTTCAGAAAAATCCGGACATGAACACTGCCTTACTTTTACTGATTTCAAAACTATCTGAAGGAGAAAACGTATGAAACACAAACACCATATAAAGAGACTGCTGCACCCTGCTGCAGCAGTACTTTTTACTGCCTTTATTATTACAGTCGCACTGATTCGAAGCCACATTTATCCCTTTGGGGAAAATCTCCTCGTATACAACGACATGCAATATCAGTATACGGATTTCTTTTTATGGTTTTCTAATGTCCTTCACGGAAAAGATTCCCTGATTTATTCTTTTCATTCCGGTCTCGGCGGAAGTACTCTAGCTCTTTTTGCCTATTATCTCGCTTCCCCGTTGAACCTGCTGGTATATTTTGTTGACTCCGCACACATCGGAGAGTTTCTTACTCTCCTGATCTGCCTGAAATTGCTCCTGTGCAGTGTTACTTCATATATTTATATCAGCCGCCGTTTTCAGCCTGCGCCTTTATTTCGGATTCTTATTTCCGTATCCTACGCACTGATGGGTTACAACATTCTCCAGTGCAGCAATATCATGTGGCTGGACGGAGTAATTGCCGCACCTGTCATTGCACTTGGAATTTACCGGCTGATTTCCGGGAACAGACGAAGCCTTTATTTTTTCTCCCTTTTTTATGGAATTCTTACCTGCTGGTATACCGGATATATGCTCTGTCTTTTTGCGGTTCTGTATTTTTTATTTGAAATGTTTCTTCATTATGAAAAAAAATCTCCGGTATTCCGGCAGATCCTTAAGACAACCGGTGTTTTTATCTCCACCTCCATTCTCAGCCTCATGGCTTCCGGAATTCTGTTTATTCCCCAGGCCATTCATATGCTGGAAGACGGAGAAGAATTTGATCTTTCCATATTTAAGCCGGCATTTGGTTTTTCCTATCTGGAAGGATTCCGGGATTTCTTTCTGGAACCGGATGTTCTCACATGGAACGAGTATATCCCACCGGTATACATCGGATCATTTGTCCTTTTTCTGACAGTCCTTTTTCTTGTTGCAAAAGGCCCCAGCGCATTTCGCAAAAAGCTGGCTGCTGCTTATTTTTTCGGATTTATCCTGATTTTTGCATTCCGCCCGCTGAATTATATTTTTACGGCATTTCGTATTCCTACTTCGCATACCTATCGTTATGCATTTATATACGGTCTTTTTATGATTGCCATAGCAGGAATGTGTGCCGGTGAAATCCGTTATATCCGTCAGAAATATCTGATTTTTGCCGCACTGATCATTGCAGGCACCGGAATGATTTTTGACATGATACGTCCTTATGGAAACCAGAACCGTCTGTATTTCAGCTGCTTTGCCGCACTGATAACCGGAATCGGTCTTATTATTATAAAGAAAAAGCCCCGCAGAATCGCTGCACTGCTTTCTGTCTGCCTGCTTCTTCTCTGTACCACTTATGAGTTTTCCTCAAAAATGCAGATGATTTTTTCAGATCATACAGAAAATGTACAATGGTACCGCTCCTATACTGCCACAATGAAAGAGGAACTTGCGGATCTGATGGACAGTGACCAGTCTCTGTACCGTGTTGACAAAAACTTTTCCAGGACTCCCATGCGTGGAGCAAATGAATCTCTGGCACTGGGATACAGTTCGGTTTCCAACTATACTTCTACCAACAATGTAAAAGAAGCCGTTTTTCTCAAAAAAATGGGCTACACCAACGATACCACCCTGGTTCCTTACACTGCCAATCTGGTTATGGATTCTCTCCTTGGTGTAAAATACATTTATTCCAGAGAACCCATTACCGGCTGTGAACAAATCCGTCAGGACATTCTGGACGGCATCAGTCTTTACCGCAACCCTTACGCACTCCCCCTTGGCTATGCCGTAAACAATCCGGAAACAGCTGTGGATTATGGTACAAATGTATTTGAAAATCAGACTCTGCTGTGCAAACACCTGTCCGGACAGGGAGACGGCCTCTACACCAGTGCCGAAATCCAGTCTCAGGATACCGACGGAAATTCATGGACCTCCTGGGAACTTAAAGTTCCTGCTGATGGCGCCTTTTACTGTTATTTTTCCAATGAAGCCAATAATACAAATATTGAGGTCAACGGCCAGTATTTCAAAACCAATCCCTGGTATGAAAATCCCATTCTCTATCTGGGAGAATACAAATCCGGCGATGCGGTAACCATCCGTCTTCTCAATGATGAAGGCAATTACAAAGACGACTACGGATTATGTGCGGCAACTCTGAATACTCAGATTCTGAAAAATGTAACCGATCTTTTACGCAGCCGTTCCTGTACCATACAGAAAATGGAAAAGGGAGAAGTGCTGGCAGAATATGATGCCGCTGATAATGAAACACTCCTGCTTACCGTTCCTGACGAAAACGGATGGGATCTTTATATCAACGGAAAAAAATCCACAAAATATCAGGCAGAAAATACCTTTATCGCTGTTCCGGTTTCCAAAGGCCATAATACCATCCAGCTGCGTTACCATGCACCTGGATTACGTGCAGGTATTTTTTCCAGTGTTCTGGCTCTTGGACTTTTTTCCTTCCTGTCACTGTCACGAAACAGAAAAAAACATTGATATATAATTACTTTTTTCGTGATTGTTGTACATTTGTCTTTACAAGACGGACAAAATTGTATATAATCATTACATTGTGCTTTTACGTGATGCAGTATTAGTATTACATCTCAGAACAGTAAAAAGCATTCTCACACAATAGGAAAGAGGAAAAGTAGTTATGAAAAACCTGATTCAAAAATGGAACAGCATCAATCTGATCAAGCGTATCATCTGCGGTCTGATCGTTGGTATCATCCTCGGCCTTGCAATCCCGCAGGCTTCTGTGATCTCCATTCTCGGTGACCTGTTCGTCGGTGCTCTCCGTGGAATTGCTCCGCTTCTGGTGTTCTTCCTGGTAATGAGCTCTCTGTGCCACATGGAAAAAGGCCAGAAAACAAACATGAAATTCGTCGTTGTACTTTACCTTCTTGGAAATGTACTTTCAGCACTGGCAGCTGTTATCTCCAGCCGTCTGTTCCCGATCATGCTGACTTTTTCCGAGAATACAAATACTTCCGATGTCACTCCACCAAGCGGTGTTGCAGAAGTCCTCAAAAATCTTCTGATGAACATTGTTTCCAACCCGGTTGACGCACTTGTGAACGCAAACTATATCGGTATCCTTGCATGGGCTATCATCTTCGGTATCGCACTGAAGGCCGCAAGCGAAACCACAAAAAATGTCATCGAAAACATTTCCGATGCAACTTCCACAGCAGTCAGATGGATCATCAGTCTTGCTCCATTCGGTATCATGGGCCTGATCTTTACAACCATCTCCGAACAGGGACTTGGAGTACTGTTAAGTTACGGCCGTCTGATCTGTGTACTGGTTGGAACCATGCTCTTTGTTGCACTGGTGATCAATCCGATCATTACTTTCATCTGCACACGTCAGAATCCGTATCCGCTGGTTCTGCGCTGCCTGAAAGACAGTGGCCTTACTGCATTCTTCACAAGAAGCTCTGCCGCCAACATTCCGGTAAATATGGAGCTCTGCAAAGACCTTGGACTTGATGAGGATACCTATTCCATCTCCATCCCTCTTGGTGCGACCATCAACATGGGTGGTGCTGCGATTACCATTTCCATCATGGCCCTGGCAGCTGCACATACACTTGGTATCAGCGTAGACTTCCCGACCGCTCTGATCCTCTGCATCCTGGCTGCTGCAAGTGCGGCAGGTGCTTCCGGAGTTGCCGGTGGTTCCCTTCTTCTGATTCCGATGGCCTGCAGTCTTTTCGGAATCCCCAACGACGTTGCCATGCAGGTAGTTGGTGTCGGTTTCATCGTAGGCGTTATCCAGGATTCCTGCGAGACAGCACTGAATTCTTCCACAGACGTACTTTATACAGCATGCGCCTGCAAGATCAGAAAGAAGAAATAATCACACTTACATATGGTAATTTGTAAAAAAAGAGCAGATCTTCCACAATTGGAAAATCTGCTCCTTTTTTGTCTTAACCTTCAATTCCTGCAATATCTGCACTCGGTAAATAAGATATCCTCTACATCTGAAAAAACTTCCAGCTCTCTCCCATCCGCACAGCCAGATACACGATTTCAAAAATCACCGCCACAGATCCCAGTTTGAAAAGCAGTGAATCCACAAAGCCTCCTGCCTTGCAGAAATCCAGCGCAATTCCTCCTGGCAGCGGATACAGAATCCGGACCCGTTTCCGGTTAAAACAGTCCAGTATCAGATGGGACGCAAAGCCTGTCACAAAGTAGGGTACCAGCTGTACAGATACCATGGAAAGCGCTCCGCTTAAAATGGCCATGGCCATAATGGAATGCATAAACGACCGGTGCGGTTGATTTTTTCCAAAGGCACAGACTGCAATAAAAATAATAACCCCCATAGCTACCGGTGCCATGGACTGGTCATTTCGGATCTTTTCCCAGATGGAAAAATCATAAAAATAATTCAGTGCGATCTCTGCTGCCACAAGCAGTACCGCGATCAGCGTAATCCGGTCCGCATCTTTATGGGACTTGGAAGTTCCCACGTCAATGTCACTGATCAGCGCTCCAAGCATTCCTGTTCCTGCGGCAAGTACCAGACCGGAAACTGTGGAGGGCTGTGTAACTGCTAGTACCGTTCCAAGTCCGACTGCCGCGTGTGTTTTTCCTGTCATAATTCTCCCCTTAATAAAAAAATCTGACGCATGCAAAGCAGACAGCTCACCTGCATCCCTGCGTCTTTATAAACGAAAAAGACAGCTGTCAGCCTCCCCTTTACTGACAGCTGCCTCCACGAAACAGCATTATATCACACAAAAAACCACGATTCTATCTAAAATCTTTCCACTCTCTCCCACGTCCCGTTTAAACGGAATATACTTCATGAACGTTCCTTTTAATCGGACCAGTTCATCCGTCCATAACGAAGTGTCATTCCATGGATTTCCTTCTGAAGTTTGATCGTCAGCTCTCTCTTACGGATTCTCCACTTCCAGTTCTTTCCTACTGTGGACGGCTGGTTCATTCTGCAGCTGTTATCCAGCCCCATGTAATCCTGCATGGGGATCACACAGAGTTTTGCACTGCTTCGCATAACCATACTGATAAAGCATTTGTACAGCTCTTTATCCGGTGTCCAGTTATCACAGAGATAATCTCTGGCAAGCTTGCGCTCTTTTACCGTAATACTCTTCCACCATCCGGCAATGGTCTCATTATCGTGGGTTCCTGTGTATGCCACGCTGTTCTCCGGATAATTATGCGGAAGGTAATCGTTGGCACATCCGGAATCCCTGGAGTCAAAAGCAAACTCCAGGACTTTCATTCCCGGAAAACCGCTGTCATGGACAAGCTGGCGAACGGAATCTGTCACATAGCCAAGATCCTCCGCAATGACCTGCTTCCAGCCAAGGGCCTGCTCCACTTTGCGGAACAGATCGATCCCAGGGCCTTTTTCCCAGTGGCCGCCAATGGCATTTTCCGCACCGTATGGAATGGAAAAATACTCATCAAAACCACGGAAATGGTCAATTCTTACCACATCATAAAGACGGAATACATAGCTCAGTCTGGAAAGCCACCACTGATATCCGGTATTTCTGTGATAATCCCAGCGGTACAGAGGATTTCCCCAGAGCTGTCCGGTTGCGGAAAATCCATCTGGCGGGCATCCAGCTACCGCTGTCGGTACATTCTCCTCATCCAGCTGGAAAAGCTCCGGATGAGCCCAGGTATCCGCACTGTCCATAGCTACATAGATCGGAATATCACCAATGATCTGGATGCCTTTTTCGTTGGCATATTTTTTCAGTTTCATCCACTGTTCATAGAATTTAAACTGCATATACTGCTGGAATTCAATATCAAAATACAATTCTCTGCGGTAGTAATCCATGGCATTTCCCCAGCGGAGACGGATATCCTCCGCCCACTTGGTCCACTCCACACCGCCGAACTGGTCTTTCACAGCCATAAAAAGTGCATAGTCGGAAAGCCACCAGTTATTCTCTGCCACGAATCTCTGATAATCCTGGTTCTCGCTGATGTTACTGTTCTCGTAAGCTTTGCGGAGAAGTTTGTAACGTCCTTTGTAAATCTTCTCGTAGTCTACGCTGTCCGCTCTTTTTCCCCAGTTGACTTTCTCGCAGTCCTCTTTTGTAAGAACGCCTTCCTCCACCAGTGCCTTCAGGCTGATAAAATACGGATTTCCCGCAAAGGTAGAGAAGGACTGATACGGAGAATCTCCGTAGCTTGTAGGGCCCAGCGGAAGGATCTGCCAGTAGCTCTGTCCCGCTTCCTTCAGCCAGTCCACAAAATCATAGGCGCTTTTTGAAAAACATCCGATACCGTACTCTGACGGCAGGCTTGTGATCGGCATCAGAATGCCGGCTGCTCTTCTATTCATAACTTTTTTCTCCTTATTTTCAGCCCTGCACATTTCTTTCAGAGCATCGTATCTGTTTATATGATATGGTTTATTTCGTTGTAATCATAACTCCACAGTGGTCAGAAACCACCGGATATTTTTTTCCGTTGCAGATTACTTCAGAAGTAAGGATTTCCCTCTTTTTGCTGCTGAAAATATAATCCAGTCGCATCCGGCCTGTTTTCTGTTCTGTTTTTCCGGTATCGCTGTCACGCCAGCCGTCGATCTCTTTTTCTACGGTAAAACCTTCGTCTTTTGTTTCTGCTGCTTTAAAAGAATCCTGCCAGCCACTTTCTGTGACAAGGTCATATCCCTGGTTTCTTACATTATCCGGGCTGTTGAAATCACCCATAAGCCAGATCGCAGAATCCTCTTTTTCATAACTCCGGAAAATTTTTTCCATGGAATCCCACTGTCCTTTGAATGGTTCCTCCTCATCATTCCACCAGCCCATGTGAACAGTAAAGAACCAGTCCTCACAGCCACTGATCTGGACACCCAGCATTTTTCTTGTCTTCCAGTTTTCATAATCGTCTGTTCTGCTGATACGATGTTCTCGGACTCTCTCTATGGGCTTTCTGGTAAGAAGTGCCATTCCCTCATCGTATTTTCCGTAGCCGGTTTTTGCGGAGATCCAGGTCCAGTAATAATAGCAGTCCATTCCCCGGAGAATTTCCGCCAGGATCATGGCATGGTTATCACTTCTGATGGGGCGGTCAAATCCTCTGCATCGCACATACCCGGGAAGCATCACATCCGGAAGTGCACTTGCATTCTGGGACTGGTTGACCTCTTGCAGAGCTACCACATCCGGCAGCTCCTGCTTGATTACCTGTGCAAATTTTCTTGTTTTGCTCTCATAGTCCGGTTCCACCAGACTGTGGGTATTTAATGTCATAAGTTTCATTTTATGCCTCCAACTGTATCCATTCCCAGGGCAGATATTCTTTCGGGGAAAAATTTTTCCTGTGTCCTGATCTGTTATAAAATGTCGTTAATATCTGATTTCAGCACATCCGCTTTCGGTCCGTACACTGCCTGGATCCCGTTATCTTTTTTGATCAATCCCAGGGCACCTTCTGCTTTCCATGCCGGAAGCTCCGCAACCTTATCAAGATCTTTAACTGTAACACGAAGTCTTGTCATGCAGGCATCCACGAGAACGATATTTTCTCTTCCACCCAGAAGTGTAATGATGCGCTCTGCCTGTGAGTTTCCGCCGGAAGTTTTGCCATCTGCGGAAGCTGTGGAAACAGACGCGCCCTCTTCATCATTACTGTCTGTGTAATTTCCAAGACGTCCCGGTGTGGCGAACTTGAATTTTCCAATCATAAAGTACGCAACAAAATATCCGATCGCAAAGAATACGACCACACAGATCACAAAGTTGATCACATCTCCCGCAAGTCCAGCTTTCAGACTCATCGGAATTCGTGTGATAAACTCCAGGTTTCCAAAAGAATGAACACGCAGATGAATGATTCCTGCCATTGCAAATGCACATCCCTGAAGAACTGCATATACAATATAAAGGGGCAGTGCACAGAACATAAACATAAATTCCAGCGGCTCAGTTACACCGGTAAGGAATACGGCAAGTACCGTTGAGAAAAACATGGAACGGTATTTGCTCTTCTTGTCTGCATCAACTCTGCGGTACATGGCAAGAGCGATTCCAAGAAGAAGTCCGGTTGCACCGATCATCTGGCCGACTTTGAAACGGGCAGGTGTTACGGTTGTAAGCAGGTTCTGGTATGCTGCCATATTTCCAGCATCTTTGTAGTTGATAAGGTCTGTCACCCATGCAAGCCACAGCGGGTCCTGACCAAAGACTTCTTTTCCTGCGTTGATTCCGGTTGCAATGGTATAGGTTCCACCAAAAGATGTATAGTTCATAGGAATGGTAAGCATATGGTGCAGTCCGAACGGAAGCAGCAGACGCTCAAGGGTTCCATATACAAACGGTGCAAGGATCGGTGAAGTATCGGAAGAATTGGCGATCCATACACCAAAAGCATTGATTCCGGACTGTACCACCGGCCATACAACTGCCAGGATCAGGGAAATGATCACAGACCAGAGGATACATACCATCGGTACAAAACGTTTTCCGTTGAAGAAGGATAAAGCATCCGGAAGTTTTCGGTAGTTATAATATTTATTGTAGATTACACCGCCGGCAAAACCGGAAATGATACCCACAAAAACACCCATGTTCAGGGCCGGCATACCTAATACAGAAGTAAAGTAGCCGTTTACAAGGATCTCTTTTCCAAAGAGAGTGTGTGTTACCGCATTTGCGTCATTGAGCATTGCGGAAGTAACACCAAATACAGAACCTGTGATCTGGTTGATCAGAATAAATGTGATCAACGCCGCAAAAGCACCGCCGGCACGTTCTTTCGCCCAGGAACCACCGATGGCGATTGCAAACAGAATATGCAGGTTATTGATGATGGCCCATCCGATGTTCTCCATGGTACTTCCCACAGTGAGAACAAAGGACATATCCGCACCTGCCATCTGTACCAACTTACCAAGACTGATCATCAGTCCGGCTGCCGGCATGACGGCGATAACTGTCATAAGCACTTTACCAAGTTTCTGGAGAAAATCAAAGTTAAAATTAAACTTTTTCTTTTCTTTTTTCTCTGGTTCGGATGGAGTGGTTGTGTCTTTGTTTTCAGCGTTTGCAGTTGATGACACTGCTTCCACTTTTCCGGTGTTCTCTTCTTTTGCTGCAAGCATAAGCACAGCTGTCTTCCCGGCTTCTACCGCACCTTCCGCACATTTCATATCCTGATCATCAAGATCGGAGCAGATCAGTACCGGTGTGATAGGATTGATATTTTTTTCTGCCAGGTATGCAAGATCTACCTCTGCTACCAGGTCACCTTTTTTTACCTTGTCTCCTGCTTTCACATGGACTTTGAAACATTCCCCTTTCAAGGATACGGTTTCCAGTCCTACATGAACCAGAAGTTCCAGTCCGCTCTCTGTTGAAAAACCATAGGCGTGTCCTGTCTCCGCAACAGATTCCACTTCGCCGTCTACCGGGCTTACGATCTTCCCATCTTCCGGAATGATCGCAACTCCGTCTCCCAGCACTTTCCCGGAAAATACCGGATCCGGGACCTGATCCAGAGGCACTGCTTTTCCTGTCAGCGGTGCGTATACTACTGACGGATCTTTTTCTTTCTCGCTGCTCATTACTAATCCTCCCTTTTTCTCCTCGTGGCTGCAATCTTGTGCATTTCTTATGCAACCGTTTGCATAAATTATATGTTCATTTTGCGTAAAACGCAATGCATTTTTGGTTTTTCTACTTTTCTTACAATTTTTATGTTCTGTTTTTGTGCATTTTTATATTCTAATGTGTGGTTTTTTATTTTAATTTCTTTTTAAATACGTTGATTTTTAGATTATTCTTGTATTAAATGGAATTTCAGACAAAAAGAGCGACAAACTTATTGCGTGAATCTATGCAATATGCAATGCAATTCATTTGACAGTATCCTGGTTATGAACTACAATACCTCTATAACGCATAACCGGAACCTGATCAGACAATACTTCTACTTTGATCCGGTATATCCATAAGGAGGCAATTTTATGGCAGTAACCATCAAAGATGTGGCAGCTCTGGCCGGGGTATCCCCTTCCACTGTTTCCAGAACCTGCAAAAATAATCCATCCATCAGTGAGGAAACCAAGGAACGTGTACGAAAAGCCATGGCAGAGCTTGGATATGAGCCGAATTTCCAGGCCAGCAACCTGGCCGCTCAGATTTCCCGTTCCATCGGTATTATACTGCCTCCGTCACCGAAAGAAACTTATGAGAACTCTTTTTATCTGGAGGCGATCCGTGGAATCAGCCACTACTGCAACGCCCATCAGTATATCAGCACTATCGTCACCGGTCAGAATGAAGAGGAAATCCTGACTGCGGTCCGTTCCATGTCCAGAAGCGGTAAGGTGGATGGATTTATTGTTCTTTATTCCCGTGTGAACGACCCTGTCATTGATTTTCTTTTCAGTGAGGGACTTCTCTATATCCTCATCGGAAAACCGGCACAGTACACGAACCACACCATCTATATTGATAACGACAACCTTCTGGCTGGTCAGGAAGCCACCGAATATCTCTATGCACTGGGCCACCGGAAGATCGCATATCTGGGTGTCGATAATTCCCTGGTCTTTTCCGCAGACCGAAAAACAGGCTATATGGCGGCTCTTCTGAACCACGGACTGACGGTACAGCCGGAATACTGTATTGAAGTTCCGGGGGCATCCCAGAATGAATTTCAGGAGCTTCGGAAGCTGCTTACCAGCGAGGATCGTCCTACCGCCATGCTGGTCAGTGATGACATCCTGGCACTTTCTCTGGAGCGGATCTGTATGGAGGCGGGGATTTCCATACCGGAAGATCTGTCCATCCTTTCCTTTAATAACTCTCTGTTTGCCAGACTGACTTCCCCTCAGCTGACTTCCATTGATATCAATTCCGGGCAACTTGGAATGGAAGCGGCTACGCAGATGATCAGCCATATCGAAAATCCGAACCTTCCGGCTACGAAGATCATTGTGCCCCATCATCTAATTGAGAGGGACAGCTGCCGGAGGATTTAAATGCCTTTGTCGGCGGATACATTATCTTAAACATGATCGAAGCACTTGCGATTTATACAAAAATATGCACCTCCCTTACTGGTTGTTCATCAATACCCAGTCTGAAAAGTGCATATTTTTTTCAATTCTTTCTATAATTCTTTCTCATAACACCAGTACATATGTCCCCAGAGTTCGCACTCTCCCACGCTCTCAAAATTCAGCTTATCGTAAGAACGGAGCGCTTTTACATTATCTTTTGCAACAAGGAGATGCACGGCCTGATATCCCCGGTTCTTCAGTTCTTCCATCACGCCCACGAGAAGTTTCCGGGCAATTCCCTGGTTCTGAAATTCCTGGTATACTCCCACCCGGGAGACTTCCGCTGACGGCACCATGGTTTTCGACCAGCATGTGAGACATTCCACGTTTGGATCATCATCAATGGAAATCACACCTGTAATATTCCCGTCATCGTCCCGCATACAGAACAGGGCATCTCTGGAAAAATCAAATTCCACCTCTTTTTCTGTCGGGTAGTCTTCTGTCCACACACAGTAGGGCGTTCCCAGCAACGAACGATATAATTTTAAAACGGTATCTGCCTCTTCTTTTCTTACACGATCAAATTTCATTTTTTAATCCTCTTTTCTCCCCTGCCTTCGCCAGCACAAGAAGTACGACAAAGGTAATGATCTCCGAGCTCAAAAATGAACTCCACACTCCGTTGATCCCAAACCGTCTGGAAAGAATCACCGCACTGATGGCAATGGCGATCACTCCACGCATAAGAGATCCGGTAATTGCCGGAACAGCACGGTCCACTGCCGAAAAATATGCCACCAGCATAATGTTGATCCCTGCGAACAGGAATCCCAGGAAATAAATCCGCAGTCCCACATGGGCATAATCCAGAAGCTGCTGATTATTTTCACTGTTAAAAACAGCGATCAGGTTGTCCGTAAATCCCCACACCACCAGAATCGTCACCGCTTCCAGCACTGCACTGGCGATCAGGCTCCAGCGAAGCAGGCTTTTTACATGGTCACGCTGTCCTTCTCCGTAGCTTTTGCTGATAAGAGGCTGTGCTCCCTGTGCCAATCCGTTAAAGATGGACATTGCAACAAGAGAAAGATTGGCCACCACTCCATAAGCTGCCACGCTTACATTTCCCGCAATTCCAAGAAGCAGCATGTTAAAAATGATCGTAATAATCGCTGAGGAAAGCTCTCCCACAAAAGCCGAAATTCCAAGCTGACAGCAGGAAACCAGATGGCGGATGGAAGGCCGTACCCACCGGAATCCCACGTGATTCTTTTTCCCCAGGTAATGGGTGGTACAGATGGCCATGGTGATCGCAGGGCTAATGGCTGTCGCCAGTGCCGCTCCCGCAAGTCCCAGCTTCATAGGGAACATAAAAATGTAATCAAACACAATATTAAACAAACTGGCAGAAATTGCGCCGGTCATGGCTGTGGACGTTCCCTGATCGTTTCGGGCAAACGCGGTAAACGTATAATTTGTCATAAACAATGGTGTAGTGATCAGCATGATCCGGAGATAGCTTTTTCCAAGGGCAGTCAGACCCGCATCTGCGCCAAGAAGATGCAGAAATTTCTCTGGTGCAAAAATACCTGTGATAATAAAAGGCACGCTGCACAGAACGCTCCAGAAAACGGACTGGAGAAAATAATGATCCGTGTCCTCACCCTTGGCTCTGTTGATCCCGAATCTGGTAGCTGAGCCGATACCGATCATCGCTCCAATGGCATAGACTACGCCATACACCGGAAGGATCAGATTCAGAACTGCCAGCCCGTCCGCTCCCGAATGAACCGATATAAAAAATGTATCCGCCAGAATATAAACCGATATCCCGATCATACCTGCAATACTCTGAAAAATATATTTAAAAAACTGTTTCAGCATAAATGTATTATTTCCTTTCATGGTCCTGTTTTCCGCTGTATCCGTTCCAAAATTCATTCCTCCTGCTCTGATTTTCTGAATCTGATACAGAAATCTTCTGGAATAATATCATATTATAATAATCCATGCAAAGCCGCAACTCCTGCCAAAAAATATCACAGCTTACAAAGGGAAAATTACGGTTCTTCTTCCCCATCACCTGTAATAACATCTCCCGCTGCATCCGCCTGGAAATACTGTACGCTTTAATGTACACTGAAATTCTTCCTCATTTTCTGCTGTTTCCAGAATGTCCAGCGCTTTTCGTAAATTCCGGATATCTTTTTCCATATAATCCACATAATTTCCACGGCCGACCAGCTTGAGATGGGTAATCCCCGCCTGCTTCATCCTGTACAGAGCACACAGGCCACAGCCGGTTTCTCCGCAAAGATAGTCTGTGTCATCATAAGCAGATGGATCTGGTTCCCGCTCCCAGACCTGTGCCTGAAGATCCCGCATCTTTTCAGGAATAACATCATCATCCCGCGCAGTACCCAGCCAGTAAGGTACCCTGCAAAGATATCCCATCTCATCACAATGCAGAGAATTGCAGAATGCTCCCGTAAACTGGCACATTTCATTGAGCACGAAAGCTTCGAATTCCATCCCTTTTTCCGGCCGGATGCCTGACTGTTTTTCCGCCTCTCTCTCTGCTGCGATCACGGACTGCATATCCTGGAATGTATTTTTCCGGTGAAAAATTATCCGCTTCAGTGGAAAACGCCGGAACATTTTTACCATCTCACTGTTCACTTCCCCGGTCTCTCCGCTGAGATGGATCTCGCAGGAAATCCCCCTTTTTTTCAGATAAACAAAAAGTGCCGGATCTGCAATGATATAACTTCGAAATCCCAGTTTCATGCACTGCTCTATGATATCCCCGATCTCCGGATACTGTTCTGGAAGATAATACAGGGAATTGAAGGTGAGATGTACCGGTTTTTTATATTTTTTCACCATATGGGAAAGAATCTCCAGCTCACTGTATGCACCAAGCTGCACATTGTAACAGAGAACTTCCCTGCGGTTTAACGGCATTACCGTGCCATATTTTTCCGCCCAGGAAAACGGGACATAACCGCAGAAAAATTCATCTGCTCCTGCCTGCACGAAACGTTCATATTCATCTATGGAGCCTAATCCAGCTGTGATTTTCATAGTTCTTTCCTCCCCGTCACAGATTCACAACAATGCGGTCCGGTTTTATGCCCTTTATTTTTTTCCACATTTCCGGTGACTCCAGAAGTGTTTTATCCACACCGAACAGAGAGTTATACCGTCCCATCATGTGTAAATGTTCCGGGTAAAGCAGTGCGTATTTTTCGCAGAATTTCGGACAGTGTTCTGCAAACTGCTGCGTGCCACGATCCCCTGTAGTGCACAGGGCATACAGCGGACAATACTGGGAAGTATTTGTCTGATAAAAAGGCAGATGAAGGCTGTTTTTCCCCGGTGGAAACTCCTGTGGATAACCGCAGGATTCCCATTCATATCTGTGGATATGAAACTCTTCCGCCAGAAAATCCCGGTAAAACTCCGCATTCAGACTGTTCTGCTGAAACAATGAGATATCACCGGATTTATATTTCATCCGCGGATCTTTTTTCCGTTTATTGAGCAGTGTCCCAAAAACAGGACACAAATGAGATGTTTTTCCATGAAGCATTTCCGCCACGGCCCAGTCATTAACTACGATTTCCACATTCATCCCATGAATACAGCACCAGTTATCCACTTTTTCCAGAAGTTTTCCCACAGAAGGAAGCATAAATTCCCGGATATAGGAAAATGCCAGCGTGATCTCCAGCCCTTCCGAGCGCATTTTATCCATAATAGAAAAAAGCTGTTCTTCTGTGGGAAACAGGTTATGGCAAAACTGATTTCCAATATAAAATCTCTCTGGTGTCCAGCCGGCAAGCCAGCTGTGAGTGAGATAATTCTTTTGCCAGTAAGAAGCCAGAAAATCCCGCAGCGGCTGACGCAGATATTCTTCATACAGAGAAGTATTGTTCAGTTCCAGGGCAAACTCTGTTTCTCTATCCCAGAATAAGCCTTCTACACTCTGATCTGCATCCGGATTTTGTCTTATAGAACTGGAATTCTCTCCAAACCACAGCTTCTTCTGCTCTTCCAGGCTCTCACAATGCACCTCATCCAGTTCCGCAGGATAACCGGTCAGTGCCTTCGCCAGCTCTCCATCATCGCCCTCCAGTTTCAGGCGAATATATCTATTGTACTCTCCGGCCAGACGCTGAACTTCTTCCATATAGTCTTTCTGTTCTACTCTCACAGAATATTCCCTGAAAAAAGAGCCATCATTTTCCTGTACGCACCGCTCTTCCGCTGCCGAAGTCCCCGCCACTGCGTTCATTTCAAACTTCCGGATCTCCACCTTCCGATACCCGGCTTTTTTCATATCATAAAAACAGATCCGAAACCGCTCCGGCTCCGGACATTCCTCTGCAAGTCGAAACCGGAATCCATTTTCTCCCAGCTCTGTGATCCGTATTTCTTTACTGTCCATAAAACCGGACAGCAGTCCAAATGGTATCATAGAAATCCTCACCGGAAAATCCACCTTCCTTCAGACAAAAAGAGAGATGCCATATGCTTCCATACAGCACCTCCCACTGTTTCTGATTATTTTACTTCTACTAATTCAATTCTGAAATTCAGCTCTTTACCTGCCATCTCATGGTTGGCATCAAAAGTAATGGTCTTTTCATCTTTTGCATTTACTTTAACCGGGAACGGCTGTCCGTACTGGTTGGAGAGATATACCTGCTGTCCTACAGTAAGATCCTCAGAACCTGGAAGCTGTGCGATCTCAAGAGTAAAGATGGCATCCGGATTCGGCATTCCGTAAGCTTCTTCTGGCATCAGATGCACATCTACCACCTGTCCTACTTCCATGTTTGCAACTGCTGCGTCAAAGCCTTTGATCATCTGACCGGCTCCGCAGATGAATTCCAGCGGCTCGCCACGGTCATAAGAAGAATCGAACTGTGTTCCATCGTTAAAGGTTCCTCTGTAATGGGTACGGCAGGTTTTTCCAACGTTAGGACCTGTGATCGCCGGCTGGGAACCACATCCGCCGCCACAGTTTCCACAGGAATGTCCTTCCTCATGACCGCCGCAGGAGTGTCCATCTTCATGGCTTCCGCAGGAATGTCCCTCCTCATGATGATGATCACAGTTCACACCGGTAGATACCAGCTCACCTTTCAGATAAGCCTCTACAGCCGCATCTGCATCACCCTGTGCTCCGGAACATAACTCAATACCAGCCTCAGCAAGTGCACTCTGTGCTCCACCGCCGATTCCTCCACAGATCAGAACGCTGATTCCCTGCTCTGCAAGAAGTCCTGCAAGTGCACCATGTCCGGTACCATTGGAACCGATCACTTCACTGGAAACAACCTTGTTATCCTCTACCTCGTACACCTTGAAAAATTCCGTTTTTCCAAAATGCTGGAAAATATTTCCGTTGTCGTATGTTGCTGCAATTTTCATTTGTAAAACCCTCCATTAATCAGATATATGTCTCATTAGTATAGCCCGATACCAGTATAAAAGCAAGGATAATCACCAGATCTTTTTTCCCGTTTCCATATCTACAAGATCCAGATAGATCACCCGGAACTTTTCGCCAAATTCCTGATCTCTGTGCCAGTGCCCAAAGTACCACCGGGTCAGTGAATCATATACCGTCTCATTTACATACTGCAGATAATTCTGCAATTGCCGTTCTTCCATCGCCGAGTGATATCCGCCAAGTGAAGGTATAAGATTTAACGGACAGGTATGTGTAATTACATAATCTACCTTATAGTCACAGGCCTTAAGATTTTTATTTCCGTTCTCATAATCTTCCTCAGAAGGAACCTCTTCCTTCCAGTAACTTTTGTTCAGGGTACGATATGCCCTGTCTATGGAAAAAGCTCCTCCAAAACAAAATATCCGTTTCCCTTTCAGAGAGAGGACTTCTCCTCGAAGCACATGAATGATCCTGCTTCGGATCATATGAACTCTGGCGTTATTCCATTGTTCAACAGGGAATTTATTCAGCGCACGGTGATTCTCATGATTTCCATCCGCAAAAATAACATATCCGTTTATTTTCTGAAGAAACCGGTCTACATCATCCAAAAATACATGCTCATCCTTATTATCCCAAAATACAAATCCAAAATCTCCGGCAACAAATAATGCATCTCCCTCTCGAAGCTGTCTGGTAATCATCGTTAATGCCGCAGTGTCACCATGTAGATCTCCGGTAATAAGCAATCTTCCTGACATTTCTGTTTCCATACCGTTTCACCTCCTTCCTGATGCGTCTTACATCATTCTCTCACAGGTAAGGTAATCTGCACCCCAGTTTTTATAACAGTCTGCAATACTGGAATCTGTAAACAGCCACAATGCGACTTTAATATTTTTCGAATGTGCTTTGGCTATTATATTTCTGTAGGTACATCCATACTGGGCACTTATGTCAAATTTATATCTGGCACATTCATTCAGCGCTGCACTGGTAATCTGATCCCGGAGTATCCACTGTATACTTACAGTTCTGTTTATCTGCCTGAGCATGATCAGTGGTTCTTCCTTAAACGAGATCACAACGGGACTTTTTCTGGATTTTTTTATGATCTGATTGAACTTTGCAACACCGTTCTGATTCAGATTTGATTTGATTTCGATCACGGGCGTCATGGAATATTTATTACAGCACTGCAGATACTGTTCCAGTGTAGGAATCGTATTATTTTTATATGCAGAAGCATTTGTTCCCGCAATAACCGGATACTTCTTTACTTCCTGATATGTGAGATTTTCAATTTTCTTATCAACGCCACACATACGAAGCAGATTAGAATCATGGAAAATCACAAATGTCCCGTCTTTCAGCTGTCGTACATCCGTTTCTACATACTCCGCGCCTCTCTGCCCTGCAAGGTTGAATGCAGGAAGTGTATTTTCCGGTGCTTCCAGACTTAATCCTCTGTGCAGAATCATACCGGTACTTCCATTCAGCGGTGTATTGGATGTGCCTGTCTTTTTGTCCTGGACATATACCTGTATGGTATTCTTTATCTTTTTCCCACCATCTGCCGTCACTGTAATCTTCACAAGGCCGGGAGCTTTTGCTGTGATTTTTCCTGTCTTGGATACTGTAACAGCGCTGTTGGATGTGGCATAAGTTATTATTCTTACATATGCATTTGCCGGATGAACAGTCACTTTCAGTGTTTTCTGTTCCCCTTTATTCATTACAATTTCTGAAGAAGTTGAAATGGATTTCAGTTCTGCTCCAACCACAACTTTCGCAGATGCGATATATCTGTTTTTTCCAAAAGATATACAGGTTATCTTTACAGTTCCTGTTGTTTTTGGTGTTACAACACCACTGGATGAAACGGTTGCGATTTTCGTGTTCGAAGATTTATAAAACACTGTGCTTCCATGTTTTTCCGGCTTCAGCTGTACTGTTCTTCCCTTTTTTGTTTTTATCGGGGTTGTTTTATATCCGGTAAAATCTGTGTATATGATCTGATTATATGTATACACTTCACAGGAAATTTTTTTCCCTCCATAAACCGCAGAAATCTGAACATTTCCCCAGCTTTTTGCGGTAACTTTTCCATTGGATATGGCTGCCAGCTTTGGATTGCTGCTTTTCCACTGAACCTTCTTTGGATCTACTTTTTTTCCATGATCGTAAACAGTCAGCTCTTTGGTTTTTCCTACCTGCACAGAATCCGTTTTCTGCTCAAAATGAAAACTTTCTGTTGCCGCTGCTGCCGGAACTGAAAAGCAGATCAACAGAACTGCCATCATGATCAGACCTTTGATCTTTTTCCTCATACTCATTCCTCCTCAAAACATTCCATAGAATTATTATGCCGTAAAGATCGGGTATTTACAAGTTTCATATCTCTGTTTTATATGCAAAAAACACCTCCCGGGTTTAAGCCGAAAAGTGTTTCTGCCCTGTTATTTTTCTGTTTATAATTCTACGTTACTGCTGTTTGTAAAAACCGGATAAACCGCCGGGATGTGTCTCATTCCAACTCTTACGCACAATTCCGCATACGCAACAGCCAGAAATGCCGGATCAATGATCTTCACCGGAAGTTCTTTTTCCAGTTTTTCTCCGTATCCTGCCATTCCAAGACAGCCAAGTATAATCCCGTCGGAATGATCTTCTTCCACCGCTTTTTTGCAGACCGCTTTCAGATATTTTTCCGTTACTTCCGGATTGGAGCGCAGCTCCCCGATTGGAATATCCAGCGCCCGGACCGCTGCCATCTTTTCCCTGGCAATGCCGTTTCGCATCAGACGACGGTAGGTTCTCGGAATATTGATACTCTCCGAAGTCAGCACCGTAAAACGGTTACAGATCATACTTGCCGCAGCCAGGCTGGTTTCTCCGGGACCAATCACCGGAATTCTTACATTTTCACGGATGGCATCAATCCCCACATCGCTGAAACAGTAGATCACAATGGCATCGTATCCTTCTTTTTCCGCACGGATACTCTCCTTCACCATTTCCGCTGCCGCAAAAGCTTCGTCTGTATTACAGTCCAGTTCATCCGGGCCTTTTTTGATACAGTCCACAGAAACTTCCGCATCGGAAGAAAGTGCCGCTTTCAACATACGCTCCCTTGCATCCATGGTTTCCCGGCTCATGGCCTTATCCGACATGATCACTTTTATTTTCATTTTTTACCTGCTTTCTTTTGCTGCTTCAACAGTCCATACATCCGATTCTACACCAATCTCAGACGCAATAAAACGCTTGCCTGGATTTTTCTTGTAATTCTCGTACGCTTTGGTAACCAGTTTTCTTCCAACCAGAAGTGTAGGGATGTTCACAAAGATCAAAATTACATTAATCAGGTCAGATACATACCACAGGTTATCCAGCTGAAGTCCGGACAGTACAGTCAGAGTTCCAAGAGGAACAAAGATCAGCGCGCCAAGGCATCTTGTAAAGTAGATGAATTTCTTATTCTTGGAAATCTTGTTTGCCGCAATCTCTGTGTAAGTCAGGTCACAGAGAAGTGTTGTAAACGCAAACAATCCAAATGCAACAACCACGATGATAAATACGATCACATCCAGGATTCCGTCACCTGGTACCAGTTCCTTGACAGATGTCAGGAAAGTTCCGATCTTGTTGGCTTTCATCACATCCCAGTCAATGGACGGATTATTCCAGATGGCACCTGCAGTTACCACAAAACCAGCCAGGGAACAGATCACGATCGTATCTACAAATACACCGATGGACTGAATAAATCCCTGCTCGCATGGATGATTGGCATCCGCAATAGAGGAAGCCTGTGTCGCAGTACCCATACCAGCCTCATTGGATAAAAGTCCTCGTTTCAGTCCCTGCGCCATAGCCACACCAAATGCTCCGCCAAAGATAGCACTTGGTTTAAATGCTCCCACAAATACAGCTGCAAAGAATCCCGGTACTTTTCCGATATTCAGAACAATCAGTACCAGTACAATGAGAACATATAAGCCTGCCATAACCGGTACAACCGCATCGGAAAATTTTGTTACGCTTTTAATTCCACCAAAAGTGATCACAGCGATAATCACGATGATCGCGATAGCAATGACATAATACAGCAGATCTGTTACCTGTGTTGTTTTTCCTGTTACTTCATCTGCAATAGAACTTACTGCTGTAAATACATGGAACGTATGTACCGGAATACTCAGCATGTTGTAGATCAGATACATGATACACATTGCGGCACCGATCCATGCTTTGTTTTTCCAGATCTTCTGGATATAGAAGGTAAAACCTCCTACGTATTCGTTGCCTTTTCTCTCTTTGAAGATCTGTGCCAGTGTTGCCTCACAGAAAGAGGTTGCCATTCCCAGGAATGCGGAAACCCACATCCAGAAGATCGCTCCCGGTCCACCAATGGTTACCGCTCCGGTTACACCGACAATATTTCCGGCTCCCACACGGCCGCCCATACTGACCAGAAATGCTGCCAGCTGGGAAGTTCCAACTTTTGCCTGCTGTTTGGAAGTCAGAAGACGGATTCCTGTCTTGAATTCTTTTACCTGCACAAAACCAAACCGTAAAGTAAAATACAAACTTCCGCCAAGAAGAAGCAGAAATGCAATAGACAGCTGCCCCAGGATCGGAATGTTTGCGTATGCATCAATGTTTGTCGGAAAGTCCCAGAGGAAATCCGCCACCGGAACTACCTGTGCAAAAAGCTGATTTACCAGTTCAAATATATGAGCCATGAATGCTCTCCCTTCTTTTCCCGTTATATGTATGCCCTCTTACCGATCCTGACTGCTTTTCAGACAGTATTCATACATTTCCTCACCGGTTGTCCACCACACACCATCAAAAGTTTCAATATAATCCAGAAGTTCTTCCAGAAGTCCGATCCTGCCCGGTGCACCGATGGCTGCCGGGTCCAGCTGCAGAACATAGCAGAGGCCATATTCATGACATCCGAAAAATTCATCTTTCCAGTTATTCAGAACTCCTGTATAATTCGCAATCCTGCCCTGTCCTGCCGGAAATGCCGGATGATAGTTGAACGCAAAATACGGAAGATCATAATTAACCCAGTGAATGGGAACCTCCAGGATCTTATCTTCTCCCAGGTCTTTCCAGTATGGTCTGTCGTCATCGCAGAGATTGCTGGAATACACCAGCCCGTTTTTCTTTGCGATCCGTAAAGTATCCAGTGTCAGCTCGCCTTCCGGGGAACGGAATCCCTTCGGTGTAACGCCACATACTTTTTCGATGGCCTGGATTCCTTTTTTGATGGCGCTTTCCTGCTCTTCTTCGGATAACAGTGCCATATGTTCATGGTGATATCCCAACGCCGCAATCTCGTGGCCTTTTTCAACAATGGCTTTCAGTTTATCCGGATACTGCTCCGCTACCCATCCCGGGGTAAAAAATGTTGCACGAATTCCCCGTTCTTCCAGAACTTCCAGGATACGGTCCACACCTCTTGTCATTCCGTACTGGCCAAGAGAAAGAGTCTTTGGCATATCTTTACAGGTCGGATCTAACTGCAGCCAGAACAGTTCCGCATTCAGGTTGATGGTGATCATGGCGCTGCATTTTTTGTTTTCCGGCCACTTTGGTCTTTCCAGTTTCATCCTTATTTTTCCTCCTGTTCTTGTGAATGGCTTCGATACCAGTCTGAAACTTCTGTTCCTGTTGCTACCCAGACATCCTCTTTGGATGTGATCTGCTCCAGCATATGTTTCAGGATCTGGATCCTTCCAGGAGATCCGATCACCTGCGGATGGCTCATGTAGGAAATGCAAAGTCCTTCTCTGTAGTGCCCGCGGAATTCTCTCATGAAATTATCTTCTACCAGACGATAACTGGAAATTCGATCCTGGCCTGCCGGCTCTGCCGGATACATATTATAGGCCATGGCCACATAATCATCCACTTCCCATTTCGTCGGGATTTCGATAAAATCTGTTTTTTCGCCGTTTATCACAGTCCGGTATGGTCTGTCATCCCCGCGCATGGAGCTTGAATAGCGAAAACCTCTCTCGTACAAAAGCTGCGGTGTAATCTTTGCCCAGTCACCGGATGGTGTACGGAATCCTGTTACTTCGTGACCAATGAGATCTTTAAAGATCCTCTGTGTTTTCTCAATGATCTCAATCTGTTCTTCTGTTGTTTTTCCCGCAAATCTCTCATGTGCGTATCCATGATGTCCGATCTCATGTCCTGCCTCTGCGATCCTCATGATCACTTCCGGATAACGCTCTGCTGTTAATCCCGGTACAAAAAATGTAGCTTTTACACCGTAACTCTCCAGCATATCCAGGATACGGTCCACGCAGCGCTTCGGTCCGTACTGGCCTACGGATAAGGATTTGATGTATTTCTCACCATTTGGAAGTCCACGGTTTCCGTTTTCCCAGGTGGTATCTCCGTCTACGTCGAAGGTAAACATTACCGCACATTTTTTACCTTCCGGCCATTTCAAATTTCCCATTGTGTATTCCTTTCTGTTCTTTCTGGATTGTGAATTATCGTCTGAATACATATTCATTCTTTTTGAATTAATATTTGTTCACTTGGTCACCCACTTGTTTATAAAGAATAGCACCCGAAGGTGCTTTTCGTCAACGGTTTTTTAATTTTTAATTATTTTTCAGCTTTGCCTGAATGCATATTTAATCAATTTTCTTTCAGCATATCCATCGTAACCTGAAGATGCTCATGCATCAGTCTCTGTGCTGCCTCGGTATCCCGCCTGCGGATCGCGTCGATGATCTGTCGGTGGGATTCCAGCTCCTGCTTCTCCGATGTAGCTTCCAGCACGTCATAAAACTGCCCGTACATCATATCCAGAATGGCATTCAGCACCAGCTCCAGGGTCTGGGTCATAAACATGCTGCCTGTTTTTTCCGCATAGAGTTTGTGCAATTCAAATTCTCCGGTTGTGGTTCCGGTTGTTTCGTAGGTGTGTTCCACTTTTTTGTAGGCTTTTTCCAGATCATCGATATCCTCTTCTGAAGCGTTGCGGATGATCAGCTCTACGCCTTTTACTTCCAGAACCTGACGTACTTCATACGCTTCCAGCATGGAATAACGTTCCAGATTTTTGCTGAGACTTTCTGTACGTTTCTCTGAGCCATGGCCTGGCTGTTCTCTTAAGAATCTTCCTTTTCCCTGGTGGGAAACGATCACGCCTCTGGTTTCCAGAACGTGAAAAGCTTCTCGCAGAACATTCCGGCTGACTTTCAACTGTTCGATCAGTTCTCTTTCCGGCGGAAGCTTCCCGCCTGGCTGGATATGCTTCTCGTCGATCAGCCTGTAAAGTTCTTCTACTACTTCTTCGTATAATAAAGTCCGTGCGGATTGACTTCTTAATCTCATATATTTCTCCAATCTGTTGATCTTTATGGTTTGGGAAATCTGCGGTATATTTTGCTGCCCTATAAGGTTTTATTATAATTGTATCTCTCATGGTTGTGCAACAGGATTTTTGTCCCAAAAGCATCCATTTTTCCATAAAAAAGCAGCTAACCCAGCTTACAGGTTAACTGCTCTTTCTCTGCTTATGCTTTCGATGCGATCAGTCCGACAACTCCAATAACAAGAAGTACCGGCAATGCTATGGAAATCAGGCCTCCTGCCACCATTACAAGCAGGATCAACGGCAGGAACACAATCGTCAGTACGAATTTTGAGATTCCCCAGGCTGCTTTTAACCCAAAGAAAAATAATTTTCCAAAAACTCCAAACATACATATGATAAATAACAACGTCAACATATTTTCTCCTTTTCTCCAGTTCTGTTCACTGGTGTGAAACCCTTGTTGTCTTGCAATAAATCCATTATAATAGGACCATCTGTAAAAATAAACGATTTATATGTTGAAAAAACTTCATATAAGGAGAAAAAGAAAATGAAATCATACGAAGAATTACTTTCTGATATTGAAGAAGATATGGAACTTATGGGTTCCTCACACATGGTTTATGCCATGGAAGAAGACAACCTTATTACCGATTACGATTACCTTCCATCTGACTCCTGCACGATCTCTATTACTTTAAGAGAACTTCAGGAAAAAATTCATCTGCAGATGCTCTATGCAAAAACCTCCGCACATATACCTGAAGCAGATAAAAATGCTCCGAAACTGGCGGTTATTTTTCCAGGCATCGGATACACCGCCGACAAGCCCCTTCTGTACTATACCGGCCGCCTTGCCAGAAAGCATGGCTATCAGATCCAGACCGTATCTTACGGTTCCCTCCCGGAAAATGTAAAAGGTGATCCGAAGAAAATGAAACAGGCCTTTGACCTTGCCCTGGAACAGACAGAACAGGCTTTAAGTCAGATCGACTGGAATTCCTATGGAAGCATTCTGTTCATTTCCAAAAGTATTGGTACGGCTATCTCTTCCGCCTATGCTTCCAGACATGACCTGGCTGTAAAAAACATCCTGTTCACACCTCTGGCAGAGACCTTTTCCTTCCCACTGGCCGGAAGCATCGCCTTCCACGGCACCGCAGATCCCTGGGCCGAAACTGAAACGATCCAGAAACTGGCGGAGCAGAAAGAAGTGCCTCTCTTTCTCACAAAAAATGGAAATCATTCACTGGAGACCGGAGATGTGCTGAGGGATATTGTTATTTTGAAGACTACGATGGAGCGGGTTGAGCGTTTTATTTGACGCTGGCCTGCTCATTCTTTGCTTTTTGCTCTCTTATTCTTCTGAAGATTTTATACTGACGCTCCAGTTCCATATTTTCATCCATTGGCATTTCTTTTGCCTCCAGTATCCTCTCAACTGCCTGAGACGGATCCAGAGTATGATATGGAAGAAATAAACTCCGCAGTTCCTTTGGTTTTACAATTTTATAAACCTGCACAGATGTTAATTCACAGATAACCGCAAAATATCTGTAGATGTAACCAATCCAGTACATCTCATTGCGGGTATATTTTACAGTTCCATAATCTGAAACTCCATACTCTTCGTTTACAAACTGTAAAATGTCATTTGCCTGGATATTACTTTCAAGGACTGACCCATTATCAAGTCTTTTTGCTATCTCACTTTTCATAAATCGCCTGATAAAAATCTCTGAACTCGACTCCATTTTATCAACAGAGTTTTCAAATGTTGTCGCCTGAAGTTCACACAAAAGTAATCCATCTTTATTTATTTTTCTCATTCATCGGCCACCTCTTTATACCAGGATTTCATCAATATACAGACCTTTTCCTCTGTATTGCCTTCTTGCAAGTTTCACTTTGTTGTCACCTAACTTAGAATCTTCCAATCGTATATTCCTGTAATATTCCCTTTCATTATCTGAAATATAACATCGTTCTATAAGTTTAGCCTGTGATACTGCCTTTTCACTTATAAATATATACTGCATTCCAAGATTTGTTGCCGCAAGGCAGTGTTTACACTGTTCATCTGTAATTTCTCCATTAATAAATGAATTAATGATCAGAAACATACGATTGTCTGCTATCGGTGCAATTATATAATCACAATCTCTAGACTGTTCTGCAAGCATTTTTATTGTCGGATGCTCCTTATATTCATCTAACGCCCCTCGATAATAGGCAATCGTCATCATCCAGTCCTGATCCACTTTATATCTCTTACATTTCAGATTCCTGTCATCAAAACGAATATAATATACTGATGAATGCTCAAATCCTGATACAAATGAAAGCGCCTGCCCGTAGCTTTCCCCTGTATAAAATCCCTGGCCAAAATCATTGTTATTCCTGCCTTTGTAAATGTCTATCTCTCCGGTAATTTCACTCTTCGCCCCGTGGAAAAGCAATTTCTCATTTTTTTCCAAATCATCTCTCCAGAGCATTTCTTTCAGTTTATTTATTCTTATATTTTTTGCAAATGCAAATCTATATACACTTTCCAAAAGTCTCGCAGACGGAACTGTTTTTCCCAATTCATTTCTTGAAACAGTTACCTGTTCTACTCCAATCTGTTCTGCAAGTTCCATCTGAGAAAGACCTAATATTTCCCGAATTGATTTCAAATCTTCTGAAAAATTATATTTCATATATTGATCACCTCAAACTTATTTATATCATATTACTTAAATAAGTTCAATGTGAATTTATTTATATCATATTACCTAAACAAGTTTTTATTACACTTTTTATACTGATGGGATGTTTCTCCGTTCTGTCTGTAAATGGAAAAAGCACCTCTTAGATCAACCTCTAAGAAGTGCTTTCGTTTTACTTATTTATAATTTTGTATTAGTACAGCTTCGCACCAGCCGGGATATGGTTATCAACCATGATCAGATGAAGTTCTTCATCCTCAGAATCCTTAAGGTTATTTACTGCTGAAAGCAGCATACCGCAGGATTCGATTCCCATCATCTTACGTGGCGGCAGGTTTGTGATTGCGATCAGGGTCTTGCCTACCAGTTCTTCTGGCTCGTAGTAAGCGTGGATTCCGAAAAGGATGGTACGGTGCAACACACTCTTTAACCTTCACTGCACGGAAGTCAGATTTGCTGAATGTATCGAAATCAACATCTTCTTCAAACAATGGCTCTACCTTTACATTGGAGAAGTTGATCTTCTCGTTTGGTGTGAAGAATCCGTTGTTGTCGTTTGCTGCTGGAGCCTCGGCAGCATCTGCTTTGGATGCGCTCTTGTCGGAGTCAAGGCTCTTCATTGTCGGGAATTTTTTTGATTTTTCTTCATTACCCTTCGTGATGCTTCGCTGTGCTATTTCTATTAAATTGTCTTCTCTTCATCACCATTCATGATGAATCATTGTCAAATCATATCTGTTGTCAATTTGATGTCATTTGGTTATTTCTGTTGTCAGATGAAAGGGTTCATAAGCCCTTCTTAAAATACATCCATTGTTGCAGCCAAATGTTCAAATGTTTCCTGTTTTTTCTCCTCTGTCGCCTCTGCATAGATATCCATAGTGGTCTGGATATCCTTATGCCCCATGATCGACTGGATAACCTTCAGGTTGGTTTCTCTTTCACAAAGCCTTGTACAGAATGTGTGTCTCAAACTGTGTGCTGAAAAGTTCGGCAACAGCATCGGCTCCCGATGCTCTTTCTTTGCCTCTACTTCTTCTGTTGCATTATAAGCAGATGAGATTCTCTTGATTGCACGATTGACTGACTGGGCATTCATTATATTTCCATAACGGTTACAGAAAACAAAGCCTGTCATCCCATCAATCTCTGCATCTGTCCAGCCATTTTCTTTCTGCTCTTCCCAGATCATTTCAAAAGCATCTTTCACCGTATCCAACATGGGAATCGTACGCATTCCGGCTTCTGTTTTCGGCATCGAAATGTGATTTTCCGATGCCCGGTCTTCTCCTACCGGATAATACGTCAGATTATGATTGATACTAATCATTCGCTTTTCATAATTGATGTCTTCCCATCGTAGGCCTAAAACTTCACCAATGTGACAACCTGTTCCAAGGAAAACGGCAAAAATCGGCCACCAGTGATAGTAAATTGGATGCGTGGCAGTATATTCCATAAATGCTCTCTGCTGTGGAATTGTCAGTGCATGTCTCACACCGGTTTTCATGCCTAAATTTTTCTTTAATTCTGCCATGACTCCATCCGTAGGATTTTTTCTGATAATGTCATCCCT
>ERZ1034946.248-NODE-248-length-35009-cov-6.543800_pt1 | contig 35009 bp, 30 predicted proteins | sample MGYA00520591_ERZ1034946 | MGnify/ENA primary metagenome ERZ1034946 (study PRJEB33766, sample SAMN09781753) | gut metagenome | biome: gut microbiome | host: Homo sapiens | place: Madagascar | study: EMG produced TPA metagenomics assembly of the PRJNA485056 data set...
CAAATTATAGTGCGTTTTGAATAAAAATGCAAGAGGTTTTTTGAAAATTCTGGTAAATTTTCATTAAATATTACTGTTCTCTCTCATTTTCCATCTGTGCTTTTGCTTTTCTGCCGATCCGTGCAGTACTGTTCATGATACTGGCCCGGGTTACCTTGTCGTTTCCGTATTTCAGACGGATGGAATCCAGAGCGGCATCCAGTTTCTGACGACGTTCTTTTTCATGGGTGTCCTCAAAAAAAGACAGCTGTTCAAAAGAATCCTCCGTCAAACCGGTCAGCGAGACTCCGAGAAGCCGCAATGGCTGCCCTCTCCAGGATTCCTGAAAGAGTTTTTTCGCATTTTTGTAAATCTCATCTGTGATATCAGTGGCATTTGGAAGTTTGGTCTGATGAGATTTGTTTCGAAAATCCAGAGTACGGAAGGTTACAGAGATACAGGTGCATTTTTTCTTTTTGCGACGCATGCGGGCGGCAAGTACATCGCATTGTTCCAGAAGGATCGGAAGCGCCTGATCCAAGGAGACCAGATCATCGTTAAAGGTAGTTTCCAGGCTTAACCCTTTTGCTTCATCAGGTTTTGTTTTTACCGGAGAGTCATCCAGTCCGCGGGCGTACTGGTATAACTGCTGTCCTGCTTTTTCGCCAAGAAGAGCCTGGATCTTTGGCTTTTTTTCATGGGCAAGATCACCGATGGTTCGTATACCCGCCTCCTTAAGCTTCTTTTCAGAAGATTTTCCAAGGAAAAGAAGATCTCTTACGGGAAGTGGCCACATTTTTACAGGGATCTCTTCCGGGAACAGGGTGTGTACTTTATCCGGCTTTTCAAAATCTGAGGCCATTTTTGCCAGCAGTTTATTGACAGAGATGCCGATATTTACAGTGAATCCCAGTTCGGTCCGTATCTTATCTTTCAGCTCATGGGCAGTTACAATCGGATCCGGGTAAATGTAGGAGGTGCCAGTCATATCCAGAAATACCTCATCAATGGAAAAGGATTCCATCACAGGGGCATAGGATGCACAGATACTTTTGAAAGACCTTGAATATTTATCATAAAGCTCAAAATCTGCCGGAACGGATATCAGTTCCGGGCATTTACGAAAGGCCATAGCCATTGGTTCTCCTGTCTGGATCCCGTATTTTTTTGCAGGGATGGATTTGGCAACTACGATGCCGGTCCGTTTTCTGGGATCTCCACCAATGCAGGAAGGAATTTCCCGAAGATCCGGAAGCCCCTGCTTTACTCTTCGGGTAGCTTCCCAGGAAAGGAAGGCGCTGTTTACATCAACATGAAAAATCAATCGTTCCATACATACTTCTTCTTTCAATCATGATCAAGTAAATCTGAATTGTGAATATCCGCCCGCAATTGCTTAAATAACATCCGATATTCGTCTTCCACTTCCTGGAAAGGACGGACTGTATAATCTATGGGAACACAGACCGATGGTTTGGGCTGCGGCGGTTCTTCGTTGAGAAGAAATTTCAGATCATACCAGAGAAGATCATTATCAATGTTTTTCAGCTGTTGCTCCTCTTTGGTAGAAAGTCCGGTGCCCAGATATTTTTCATATATGATGCAAAGAAGCTTTTCTTCCTGTCGCTGATATTCGGGAAGGCTTTTTTTAAACGGTCTGGGAACATCAGACATATAGCATTCACTGGCATCATGAAGAAGAGCTGCCAGTGCAAGACGTCTTGGCAAGCCACGGGCCATGGCTTCCTTTGCACAGAGGATACAATGCTGTCCTACGGAAAAAAAGGTCTTTACATGGCCATTTCCGCGGCATAAAAGAGAAAGGGCATGTGCGATATCATCTATGCAGATCCGTTCTTTTTCAGGTTGTGTGGGATCAAAATGTTTTCCCGTATAAGTGGTGATACAGTTACTCATGAAATATCCTGCCTTTCTGTGTAAAATACTCGATGGCTACATGGAAATCAATCTTATTGTTTATTATAAACACGAAGGGAAAATGTGTCTACACTGCCCAAAAATAAATTTCATGAAAAACAACAACAGGTTTACAAATACGACTGGTTCTGTGCTATAATACAAAAAAATGACAGGGAGACTGACGTCTATGAAACATATGGAAGAAATGAAGATCGCCGGACTTGCCATGGCATTATGTATTGTAATGCTTGGGATTTATATTGTGGTCCCCAAAGATGGAAACATTTCTCATCTTACGGCAATTCCGGATAACAACGCAGCGGAGCCCGTTCCTGACTCAACTTCACAGGGATCCGTAGATGCAGATTCTGACAGTGCTGATTTTCCAATCTATACGGAAGACAGTTATTACAGTGGATCGGATGATTCCGATGATAACACAGATACCGGTGATCCAGATACCGGAGACGACGGAAATTACGATCAGGGATATACTCCTGATGACGGGAACGTTAATGACACTTCTGATCCAGATACTTCACAGGGAGATGATACAGGAGATACTGGTGATATATCCGATAATGATACTGGTGATGTTGTTGATGATGGTACGGATACCGGTGACAATTCTGATTCGGAACTGGATGACAGTAGTTCCGGAGATACCGGAGATGATACCGTAGAAGTCTACTGATCTTCAGAAAACACATGCATAAATAAAAAACAGGTACGCTTTATGAGCAGGTTTGACCAACTCACAGCGTACCTGTTTTTTTATCTGCCTGACAGATGAATCTTATTGTCTGGTTCAGATACTTTTTTTCTTCAGATTAATGTAATCAATGATCAGCTGAGCAGATTGTTCGATGCCCACAAGACCGGTATCAATAGACAGCTGATACTGGTTCGAATCACTCCAGGAGGTATTGGTGCAGGATTTATGGAACTGCTCTCTTTTTTTGTCTGTTTCCCGGATCTGTTTTCGTGCTTCTTTATCAGAAACATGGTCGCGCTCCATAATACGATGTACCCGATGTTCCATATCTGCATGGAGATAAACAGTGGTGACATCTGGCATATCCTGATATATGATATTGGCACATCGTCCGATCATAACAACAGATTTTCCTTTGGTAAGTTCCCGTACCAGGCTGAATGAATTCGTCATTGGATTTCTTTCACCATAATTCATTGCGATGGAATATAACAGGCTGTTTACCGATTTTTCATCAAAGAAATCGCTGTTTTCCTCGAATTTACCGATTTTTTTTGATTCTTCCAGAAGCTTCTTTTTGTCATAAAGCTCCAGTCCTAGTTTTTCTGCCAGCAGAACACCTACACGGTGCCCGCCACATCCACATTGTCTGTCAATTGTAATGATCATTGCCTTGTCCTCCTTATGATGTAATGATTTTCTGTCAGTTGATATTCTGAAGCAATGATGTCATTTCCTGATACAGAACATCTTTGGAAGATGCACCCATAACAATGGAAATAAAAGGCTTTCCGTAAGCATTCTGGCTTAAAAGAGCCAGACAGTTTCCTGCTTTATCCGTTGTTCCTGTTTTTCCACCGAGGATGGTGACATCCTTCGGTGTTGTGGCCTCACCGGTAAGGTAATGGTCAGTAGCGGTTAAGGTAGTACTTGCATCTGAGCCATCCGAATGTTTGTAGGTAACTGTATAGGACGACATCTGCGTGATGTCTGTAAATTCCGGATAATTCAGCGCCTCTTTTAACATCAGATAGATATCATAAGGCGTTGTATAATGATTTTCGTCCTGAAGGCCATGAGGATTGGTAAAATGAGTTCCTGTGCATCCAAGCTCAGCGGCAAAACTGTTCATCATTTCCACAAATTTATCTGTGGAACCGCCTACATGTTCTGCAATGGCAGAAGCTGCATCATTGGCGGAATAGACCAGAAGGCAGTGAAGCAGCTGGTCCATGGTGACTTGGTCGCCTTCCATAAAACCTGCAACCTGTGACCCGGATTCCAGCGTAACATTTTCCTGGGAGATCGTTACGGTATCATCCATATTGCCGTATTTCAGAGCCAGCATTGCGGTCATGATCTTTGTGATACTGGCTGGATATACCTTATTGTAGGCACCTTTTGCATAGAGGACCTTTTTGTCACTGAGGTTCAAAAGAACACCGGACTGGTTATCATCCAGACTGACCGAGTCCAAAGGAACATCCTTGGTAACAACGCAGAGATTCTGAGCAAAGCCCTCTGCTCTCTGTTCCTCTTTTGAGACCAGTGTATTATCAAATTCGGAAAAGGCGTTGAAAGAATTAACCGGGGTGGAAAAATTCCCGCCTTTTAACATGTAGACTCCAAATCCCCCTGCTCCACACAGGACGACCAGCAGAAGAAGCAGAAGAACGGTATTGCGGATCTTTTTGCGGCGCATCCGTTTCATTCTGACTGATTGTGTTTTGCGCCTGGAGGGAATAGCTTTTGCAGATGGATCAGAAACTCTGTCTTTCCCAGCGGAAGCTGTGCGAGTTGCGGCTTTGGAAGACCGATGTCCGGGAGTACTTCCAGGACGTGCAGTTTTTTTCACAGGTTCTTTATGTGTCATAAATATTCCTCTTTCCGAAAGTAGGCATCCTTTTTCTGCTCTTTCTTCTGTAATTCTTTATTATATGCACTGCTCTGCAGTCCTACATTGAGAACAAGTCCCATACCAATGAACAGACTGATCAGAGAGGTAAGGCCATAACTTACAAAAGGCAATGGAGTACCGGTATTAGGCGCAAGACCGGTAGCAACACAGATATTGATAAAACTCTGTATGGAAACAATGCTTCCCACTCCACAGCATATAATCTTTCCGGCAAGATCCTTAGCCCGCAGGCTCATCCGGATACATTCAAAAGTGATCAGAAACAGCAGCACTACGATCAGAGTACAGCCAATAAATCCATACTGCTCTCCTGCCACCGCAAAGATAAAGTCTGTCTGATTCTCAGAAACAAAGTTTCCATCATTTACGGAAGTAACACTTGTATCATTGCTGAAAGCACGCCCTACAAGTTCTCCGGAGGCAATTGCTGTTTTAGAGTTATTCTGCTGTTCAATATCATCCGCATATTCTTCGTTCTCCGGATACAGGAACGACATAATACGGTTTCTCTGATAATCCTGAATCAGTTTCTGATCTGGCTGTACAACAATGGACAGAAAAATAATTGCAAGAGGAATTGCAATCAAAGCCGCTCCTCCGATAATTTTGTAACTGAGTCCTGCAATGTAGATCAGAATACAGAACAGAATTACTACCGTAATTGTATTTTTCATATCTGGCTGTACGTAGATCAGCATTAACGGAATTACCAGAAGAACTGCTGATTGCACCAGAGTTTTCAATGTGTTCAGATCATCTTCATGATCCATGAAAAATTTTGCAAAAAACAGGATAATGATGATTTTGGATAACTCTGTTGGCTGAAATCGAATAAAGCCCAAATCCACCCATCTTGCAGCACCGTTGGCACTTGATCCGAAGAAACGAACCGCCAGAAGCATTACAATGTTAAAACCATACATGATCCATTGAAAATTCAGCAGCCAGGAGTAGTCCATCAGCGAAAGCGTCAACATAAAGACCACTCCAATAATTACACCCAGAAGCTGACGGGTGCGGAGATAATCGGCAGCTGTTCCTACAAGATGGATTCCAATAAAGCTGATTGCCAGGAGAAAAACTACCAGACGAAAGTTGTAAAATCGCAGCTTATACTGTTTAATCATAAATTATGCATCCCTTTTCTTAAGTACAGGTATGACAGCATGCAGAACAGGTGGTTCCTGTGAAATCTGTATGGTCACCCTCGTTTCATCAATTACAACGTATTTTTTTACGGTATGTATGAGGTCATTCCGCAAAAGTTTCATCATTTGTGGAGAGCAGTCTATGCGTTCCGATACAAGAAGAAGTTTCATTCGGTCACGGGCATAACCTGCGGAGCGTTTTTTTTCGGAGAAAAACCGCATATTTATTCCTCCTTCTGTGATGAGAGATGTCTGACAGCGCTTATTTATTTTCGAAAAATACTGCCAAGTCGTTGGAATACGCTGGTTTTTCGCCGGATGGTGGTATATGGAACATCTTCTCCAATAAGACGCCGACAGATATTCCGGTATTCCTCTTCTGCCTGTGAATTTCTTCCAGAAAGTGGCTCTCCCTGATTTGTGGAAATTACAATCTGTTCATCATCAAGAATAGCACCGATCAGATCTACAGCAAGGATTTCCAGGACATCTTCTACAGACATCATGTCTCCTTTTGCGATCATTTCAGGCCTCAGTCGGTTGATAATCAGTTGGATATCCCGAATTCCTCCTGATTCCAGCAAACCTATGATACGGTCTGCATCGCGGATTGCAGAAACCTCTGGGGTTGTTACTACAAGGGCACGGTCTGCCCCCGCTACCGCATTTTTAAATCCCTGTTCAATCCCTGCCGGACAGTCCAAAAGAACATAATCAAATTCCTCTCTGAGATCGTCCGTAAGTTTGATCATCTGTTCCGGTGATACCGCAGTCTTGTCCTTTGTCTGTGCAGATGGCAGAAGATACAGATCCTGATGCCGTCTGTCACGGATCAGAGCCTGTTTCAGACGGCAGCTTCCATTAATGACATCTACCAGGTTATAAACAATACGGTTTTCAAGTCCCATAACAACGTCCAGATTTCGGAGTCCGATATCTGTATCCACAACAGCAACCCGTTTCCCCATGGCAGCCAACCCGGTTCCGATATTTGCTACAGTGGTGGTTTTCCCAACACCGCCTTTTCCGGATGTAATGACAATGACCTCACTCATATTTTCTGATTCCTCCCACTAAAATGTTCCACACTTCTGGTATCCTCATAAAGTTTGTTTAGTCATTCGATACATTACTGGTGTCGCTTGCTGCATAGCCAGTGAGAATGGTGCTTTCATCTGCAAGTCCGAAAATGTATTTAAAAATATCATTGGCTGCAAGGCAGGCATTACCGGATGCGTATCCGTTTGCGATTCGAACGGAAATAGCATATTTGGGCTCGGAAACCGGAGCATATCCAATGAAAAGTGCATTGTTCGGATGGTAGTAATCAATCTCGGCAGTACCGGTTTTTCCGGCTACTTCCACGCCAAGTTCGTTAAACTGATCATGAGTCTGCACTACACGATACATACCGTCATGGATGTCATCCCAGATATTGCTGGAAAGATCAAACTGTCCGGCTGTCTCGGAAGGATATTCCTTTGTCAGCTTTCCTTTGGAATCCGTCACACGGTCCAGAAGGGAAAGCTTGTAGATCGTACCGGAAGTGGCGATCGTTGATGCATAACGTGCAAGCTGGCTGGTCGTAAACGCATTGGTACCCTGTCCAATATAGGAAGGAACCGCATTTTTGTCTGAGACCTGCGGAGAGGCTTCAGAAATTTCGATACCTGTTTTCTGATCCAGTCCCATGAGGGAAGCATATTTCTGAAGCATTCCAAGGCTTCTGGCTTCGGAAAAATTACCTTCGGAATCTTTTCCAAGTTCGAAACCAATCGTAGTAAAAAATACGTTACAGGACTGTTCGATAGCTTCCCGGATGTCCAGAGAACCATGGCCCTTCTTATTCCAGCAGTTGATCGGAGGTGTTACAAGGTCAAAACTTCCTGTACATTCGATATAAGTACCATCGTCAACCACACCTTCCGACATGCCGGCAATGGTAGACAGAAGTTTGAGTGTGGAACCTGGAGCTGTTTTCTGCTGTGTTGCCTTATTAAAGAACGGACTGGAAAGATCGGTGGAAAGTTTGGCATAATAATCGGTATCCATGTTGTTTGTCAGTCGGTTGTTATCGTATCCTGGATAGGATACGCAGGCAAGAACATCTCCGGTAGTGGTATCTGTAATTACCGCGGAGGCAGAACAAGGAGCAAGAGCAAGCTGTGCAGGAGTGATCTCAAGGCTGGCAATTTTGCGATACATAAATGTATACGCATCCAGGCCTCCGGAAACCATTGTCTGATACAGCTCGTCTTCTTTGGAAAGAACGCCCTGTTCATATAATACAAGACAAAGCTCTTCTCCGCTGATGGTATCTTCCTGAAGCATATATTTATACAACAGTTTGGAAAATCCAGTATCTGTTTTCAGGTAGTTGATAATATAATCTGTCAGGGCCTGATAAATTTCTTCGGAATCCAGATATTCTCCTGAAGTTGAAATCTGGGAAATATCAATCCAGTTCTGGCTTGCGGCATAGTTCAGATAGTCTTTCAGACTGATGCTCTGTCCGTTCTTCCATGCTTTGTAAGTTTCATCTGAGGTATCAATGGAATCACTTTTCAGCACTTTAAGAGTGTTTGTAAGAAGATCATCACAAATATAGGTGAGATATTCCTGCATCTGTGTATCTTCATCTTTATAAGCCGGAGGATTTTCACCTGTCAGCCTGTTACTTATTGTATCAAAAACCTGTTGCTGTTTTTGCTGAAATTTGGCATATAAATTTTTTTCTGTATCCGATGCATCCTCATTGCTGAATTTGTTGATATCAATAACACTGTTTGCAATCAGTGCATTGTATACATCATAAATTGGAATTGTAATTTTACTTGCGTCTTTTTCAGCTTCATAATCAAAACTTTTGTCCGGTGTCAGTTTGGAGAGAACAATTCCCGCAACACGCTGTTCCAGAATTTGATAGATGCTTCTCTGCCAGTCAGAATCAATAGTCAGATATACATCATTTCCGGCTACAGGATCAACGGTTTTGGAATTATCAATATCCAGAACCTTACCAAGATTGTCGACGGTGACAGTCTCTTCGCCATCTTTGCCCTGAAGGTCCAGTTCCATATATTGCTCAATTCCGGCTTTTCCGACAATAGCATCATTGGAATAATCCGGATTATCTTTTCGAAGATTTTCCAGTTCTTCGGAAGAAGCCTGTCCGGTATAGCCGAGAATTGGAGCCATACTCTCATCTTCCACATATTTCCTTGTGGAATCTTCTACAATATCAATACCCTGAAGTGCGGACTGGTTTTCTCTTATGGCGGCCACAGATTTTTCACTGACATTGGTAGCAATAGTTACCGGCATATATTTTTTGAAGCTGTTAGTATTTAACTGATACCGCATAATTGCAATTTCAAGAATTTCCTGCTTGGTAAGCTCCTCTGGAAGAGAATGTGCCGCAAGTTCTTCGCTGGTATAGGCATCTTTTCCGTAAAGGACAATGGAAAAGCCATTACTTCCGGTAAGATAATCCATCATCTGTGCCGCAGTTGCATTTTTCTGCTCATCACTTAAGTTGTCAATCTGTGCTTCTCCATAAACATCCGCGCGGAAACGGTTCAATGTAAATCCCTCATCCACATCAAATGCATAATCACCATGGTCATTGACGGTAATGTGGAAGTTATCAGATAAACTGTCGCCGTTTTTGGAAAGAATCTGCAGTACCTGGTATGCAATGCCATTCAGTGTCAGGTTCTTTTCACGGGTGCTGTTGTAGGTGCCGCTGTCCTCAAACGTAACCGAATAGGCAAGAACATTGGAAGCGACAACTGTGCCGTTGCGGTCGTAAATATTTCCACGGGTACTTTTGATTACTCGTGTTTTTGTGGTACGTGTCTGAAATTTGCTGATATAATCTTCCCCCTGTATGATCTGCAGACTGAAAAGCTGTCGTACAAGAACAGAAGAAAGGAAAACAAATACAATCACAAGAACTGTGGTACGTTTCAGACGAATTTTTTTGATGATTTTTTTTATTTTAATTCCCAAATAGACTCACTTTCTTTCCTTACAGTATCCATCAAGTGGTAGTTGATCCAGTAAAATATCCGATATACAATGATCGTGAGAAACACGGTGTAAACAATCTCGGGGATGATGATCCGGTAGATATAGGTCCAGAAGCCAAGTCGTCCCCTGAGAAGGAACTGCAGGCCGTACACTGCCAAATTATAAAGAAGATCCGTTCCTGCCACAAGAAAAAGAGGAACTTTCAGATCATCATCATAAAAACTGCGGAATGCATATCCACTGACAAATCCTACGTACATATAGATCAGTGCGTAAAATCCAAACAATGATCCATAGAAAAGATCAATAAAAAGACCGGAAAAAAATCCTGTCCACAGTCCGGCTTTTCTTCCACGCATCAGTCCCATGGATACACAGAGAATCAAAGGCAGGTTTGGAGTAATGGAACCAATGGAAATATAATCCATTACCGTGCATTGAAGAAGAAAACAGACAACAATGGTGATAAATAAAACAATTTTATTTTTCATTGGACGCATCCTCCGATTTGTCTATTGCGTCCTGTTTATTGACGGTAATGACAAATACATCTTTCAGATGGCCGAAATCAACCGGTGTAACAATTGTGCCTGTTTTTGTCAGGTTATTGGGATCCTGCTGGATTTCGCTGACATAACCGATAAACAGTCCTTCTACGTATTTTTCACTGATATTTGAAGTAACGATACGTTCCCCTACGGTTACTTTGTTATCCTGGTCATAGAGCTGTTCAAAACTCAGTTTTCCCTCATCAATCAGTTCCAGATCACCGGTAACAACACAGTTGTCAGAAGTACTGACTGCCATTGCACTGACATTACTGCTGTCATCTATGATGGAACGGACGGTTGCCCAAGAAGGACCAACTTCTGTGACAATTCCGACAAGACCCTTACCGGCGATCACATTATTATCAACACGGATTCCATCGTTACTGCCTCTGTTGATCATAAAAGTGTCATACCAGTTACCTGGATCTTTGGAGATAATCCGGGCTGCTACTTTGGGATAATCGGTATATTCCTGATCCAGATTATAAAGTTCCTTCAGACGGGTAAGTTCTGTCTGATCCTGAATCAGAATGTTGTTCTGTTCTGTAAGACTGTTAATCTGATTTTTGAGATCTTCATTTTCCTGAAGCACATCCTGTTTGTCACGGAGACTGTTTTTTACATTTCCGAACATATTGCTGACACCGGAAATTCCTTTTTCAAAAGGAACAACCAGAAAACCTGCCACATTCTGCAAAGGTGCAGAAGAAGTTCCGGAAGCTGCGGTGGCCACAATACAGCTGCCACAGAAAAGTGTCATAATTACCAGAAGATGTTTGCTTTTTAAGTTAAAATGAAAACGCACTTTTTTTCGAATGTTTTTCATTACATATGCCCCTTTACAGTTTTTTCTGCTTTACAGGCTGCGCCCATCTACGCAGTTCTCTGTCACGAATAATTTTTTCCAGACCATGTACAGCAGAAGTTTCATATAAGTCAGAAAGATTAAAAGCAAATCCCGTATAGCTAGCCAGATAGTTGTCAATATACGGAAGCCGTGTGCTTCCACCGGTCAGATAAATGCCTTCTTTTGCTATATGATAGGTAATCTGAGGTGGTGTACGTTCCAGAAATGTTTTCATTTCTGCGGCAATCTGATTTACACAATTGGTAATTCCCAGGTTCACCACATAAGCGGAAACGACTTCTTCTCTTGGAAGTCCGGAGACACTGTCAATTCCTACTACCTTCCGGGCTTCTTTTTTCTGGTCATTGAGTCTTCCCATAACGATTTTCAGACGCTTTGCTGTACGCGTTCCGATCTGAAGATTATAATGTTTACGGATCTCACTGCAGATGGATTCATTCATCTGTCTGCCGCCCACAGGAATTTTCCGGCTGATAATAATTTTTCCACCTGTTATAATCGAAAACTCAGTACTCTGTGCGCCAATATTAACAACCATGCTGCCTTCTTCTTTTTCAAGATCAATTCCCATGGCTACAGCATCAGCAATGGGAGATTCCACCATAAAAACTCTGTTTTTTCGAAGCCAGTGTCCATTAACCAGGTGATAATAAGCACGTTTTTCAATTGCGGTCATATCAAGGGGTACAGCAAAATACATATCTGCACCAAGACCGGAAGTATGATCAATTTTTTTCATCATACTGTAAAGCACAATTTCCTGTAATTCCAGATTGGCAAGCATTCCAAAAGCCATAGGTGAATCCACAGAAATATCTGCAGGTGCTTTTTCAAACATTTCATAGGCTTCGTTTCCGACTGCCAGAATGCGCCGGCCTCTGTAGGCTACCATATTTTTTTCTATGTAGCTTTTATTTCTGAAAAATGAATAGACTTTTACAGAGCTGCTCCCCAAGTCTACTCCGTAATTATTTCTAAAAAGCATAAATCTGCCCCTTCACTTAGTGTACTCATCAAAAATCCCTTTTTCGCGGAAACTGACATACCTGTGATCACCGATGATGATATGATCCAGAAGATGGATGCCGAGGAGTTCACCGCAATGATAAACCCGTTCTGTGACATCCAGATCAGCCTGGCTGGGGGAGGGATCACCTCCTGGATGATTGTGGACCAGGATCAGGTTCACCGCACGATACTTTACAGCTTCTACAAAAACTTCTCTTGGCGTGATCAGCGTGGCGTTAGCAGTGCCACGACTCAAAAGATGTTCGCCTGTGAGATGATTGTGTCCGTCCAACATCATACAGTACAATAATTCCTGTTCTTCGTGACGAAGCTGTTCCATATAATACTTTGCAATTGTGACAGGATGCTGAAAAGACAGTTCCGGCTTCGCTGCAGCAGTTGCCATACGTTTGGAAAGCTCCCCGATGCATTTCAGCTGTATGGCTTTTACCTTGCCGATCCCATGGATCTTCATCAGCTCCGGTACAGAGGCATGAAACAGACCCAAAAGTCCGGAATGACCTGTTTGTTCCGATAAATTAAGGATTTTATCAGCCAGTGTCAGAGAACTTAATCCCTGTACGCCACAGCGCAGGATCACAGCAAGAAGCTCACGATCGCTTAAAGACTGTTCTCCCTCCCGAAGACATTTTTCATACGGGCGCTGATAATCTGGCATTTCCATTATAGTATCTTTCATATGATTTCCCTTTTCGCTCTCGAAGAAGGGTATGCAAAATTGCAGAAGTTATTTTAGCATAAAAAAGCAGGGATGTACACTCTATCCCGGAAATTTCCACTTTTTTCACATTTTATTTACAGGCAGGGCATAAATGGAAGCTACTGCTTCTGCCACTTTAATTCCGTCCATTGCTGCAGATGTAATGCCACCGGCGTAACCAGCGCCCTCTCCGCAGGGGTAGATTCCTTCTATATTGGAAGTGAGTTTTTTTGGTTCCCGCACGATCCGGACAGGAGAAGATGTACGGCTTTCTACTCCTTCCAGCAATGCATCCGGCCGGTCAAAACCGGAAAGTTTTTTTCCAAAAGCATGGATTCCGGCTTCAATGGAATCTCCGATCTCTTTCGGAAAAATGCTGCGGACATCGGTAAGTGTATAGGCTCCTTTGATACAGGGGCTCACATCTCCAAATTCAGTACTTTTCTGATGCGCACAGTAATCTTTGAAAAGCTGTACCGGAACTTTTCCGTTTCCGGCTTCCCAGGCAGCACGTTCCAGCTTTCGTTGGAGTGCGATTCCGCCAAGAACGCCTTCCTCCGGAAAATCAGAAGGATTTACTGTGACGATGATGGCACTGTTGGCATTACGGCTGTCGCGTGCCTGGTAACTCATCCCATTTACTGCCAGCATGCCTTCCTCAGAAGAAGCATTTACCACATAGCCACCGGGACACATGCAAAAGGAATAAACACCTCGACCGTTTTCCAGTGTATGGGTGACCTTGTAACTGGCTGCACCCAGACGGTCATTTTCCGGTTCCCCGTAAAGATCCTGGTTGATCATGGTCTGGGGATGTTCCACGCGTACTCCTACTGCAAAAGATTTTGGCTCCATGGAAAGATTGTGCTTGTTTAACATGGCAAAGGTGTCTCTGGCGCTGTGGCCGGGAGCAAGAACACAGATTTCTGCCGGTATTTCTTCTTTTTCATTGACAACGACTGCCATAAGCTTCTGGTCACGGATCACCAGATCAGTCACTGTGGAACGAAAACGGAATTCTCCGCCCATTTCTTCGATTTGATGTCGCATGAACTGAACGATTCCCACAAGCTGGTCCGTACCAAGATGAGGTTTCTGCTGGTAAAGGATTTCAGATGGAGCCCCTGCTTCCACAAATCTGGAAAGAACTTCTTTTCCTCTTCCATAGGTGTCTTTTACCAGCGTATTCAGCTTTCCATCGGAAAAAGTTCCCGCACCGCCCTCTCCGAACTGTACATTGGAATTCGGGTCCAGGATGCCGTTTTTCCAGAAGTTTTCCACGGTTTCCTGACGTTTGTCTGCTTCTTCTCCCCGTTCCAGTACCAATGGACAGTATCCGGCTTTTGCCAGATACCAGGCGCAGAATAATCCGGCCGGTCCGCTTCCGATCACTACTGGCCGGTGAGATAATGTTTCAGAACCAGGTGTCGGAAAATGATATTCCTTCTCGGCGGTTAACATAATATTTTTATCGTGAACCTTTTTGAGGATGCGGGATTCGTTATCCAGTTTAATATCTACGGTATAGACAAATTTTTTGTCTTCTTTATGCCGGGCATCCAGAGACTGTTTTCGGATCTCATAGGTGAACGGCTGATTTCCAAGACGAAGTGTTTTCGCTATTTTTCTGTGAAGCTGCTCTTCTGTATGGGTGATGGGAAGCTTCAACTGTGTGATCCGGATCATTTTTATTCCTCCTTTGCTGCCCAGATACCGGCGGTAGCTCCACTTGACCATGCCCACTGCAGGTTGTATCCACCGCAGGTACCGTCAATATCAAGGAGTTCTCCGGCAAAATAAAGGCCTTTGTGAAGTCGGGATTCCATGGTTTTGCTGTGAACTTCAATAGTATCTACGCCGCCTGAACAAACCTGCGCCTGTTCAAAAGAAAGGCCGTCTTTTACCGGAAGGCGAAAATCGGTGATCCCACGAATCAGATCCTTCTGTGCACATAAAACACGGATCAGTTTTTCCGGAAAAAGCCCGATAAGAAGTTCTTTTTCTGTTTTATAAGGACAGTCTGCTTTTCTCTGTTCCAGGTATTCTTCCAGTTCTTTTGGGTTCAGTTCCGGGAAAAAATTTATGGAAAGCTCTGCGCTTTTGTTTTCGTGAACAGCTCGGATGGCGTAGCGGGAAATCTGGAATACCGGGATCCCGGATACACCGTAATCGGTAAGCTGCAGTTCTCCCTGCTGGGAGACTTCCGGTGTGCCGTCTATATAAAGGGTTATTTTACCTTCTGTCCGCACACCACTCCAGCCGGAAAAAGAATTTCCCTTACATTTCAAAGCTGTCAGCGCCGGAAGTGGTTCGATCAGATGATGACCAAGGCTCTTTGCGATTTCGTATCCGCTTTCACTGGAACCTGCAACGGAAGAGGCACGGGAACCATTTGCAAGGATCACGGCATCACCGCTGTAGGTCCATCCGTCAGTGTGAATCTTCCACTGGTCGTCTTTGAAAGACACTCCGGTAACGGTCTGATTGGTTTTCAGTTTTACTTTCAGGCTGCGTGCTTTCATGGTAAGAACATCTACCACGCTCTGCGCCTGGCTGCTACGGGGATAGATCCATCCATCGCGGTCTGTGGTACAGATTCCCAGTTTCTGGAAGAATTCCAGAGTTTTTTTCACGGGAAACTGTGCCAGGGCATCTTTGACAAATTCTGGATGAGATCCCCGGTAAGCGTTTTCATCCTGGTTCAGGTTTGTCATATTACAGCGCCCATTTCCGGTAGCACAGATTTTTCTGCCGGGACGGTCATTCTGTTCCAGAACCGTAACCGCCGCTCCGTTTATGGCAGCCTGAATGGCCGCCATAAGACCGGAAGCACCTGCTCCTATGACAAAGACCTGTTTTTTTAAGTCCGGTCCTTCGGATTTTTTCATAATTTCACAAGTTCCTTATCAACCATATACTGAAGAGATTTCAGGATTCCAAGTTTTGCATGCTCCCAGGTAAGACCACCCTGGAAATAAACAGCATAAGGTGGTTTCATAGGACCATCAGCAGAAAGCTCAATGGAAGAGCCCTGGATAAAAGCACCTGCAGCCATGATAACTTGGCTGTCATAACCTGGCATATCCCACGGTTCAGGTGTTACAAAACTGTCTACAGGAGCGGCCGCCTGAATTCCCTGACAGAATGCCACAAGACCTTCCGGTGTTCCAAGGGTGACTGCCTGGATGATATCCTGACGTGGTTCTGTACTGTTCGGTACTACCGGGAAACCAAGTTTTTCGTAAATGTTTGCCGCAAAAACAGCGCCTTTTAAAGCTCCTTTGGTAACCATCGGTGCAAGGAAAAATCCCTGGTACAGAGAACGGTTTACACCAAGAGTTGCACCGACTTCCATGCCCAGTCCCGGACAGGTCATACGGTAGGAAGCATTTTCCACACAGTCTTTTCTTCCTGCGATATATCCGCCGATGGGGGCAAGGCCGCCGCCTGGATTTTTGATCAGGGAACCCACCATGATATCCGCACCTACATCACTTGGCTCGATGGTATCTACGAACTCTCCGTAGCAGTTATCTACCATACAGATCACATCCGGTTTGATCTTCTTTACAAAAGCGATCAGCTCACCGATCTGTTTTACAGAGAAAGAAGGACGGGTCTGATAGCCTTTGGAACGCTGAATGGTTATCAGTTTTGTTTTTTCATTGACTGCTTTTCTGATGTTTTCGTAATCAAAGGTACCGTCCTCAAGAAGATCTACCTGACGGTATTTTACGCCATATTCCGCAAGAGAACCATTGGACGGACGGATTCCGATGACTTCTTCCAGGGTATCATATGGTTTTCCTACAGGGGAAAGAAGCTCATCGCCCGGGCGTAAGTTTCCAAATAATGCAATGGCAAGTGCGTGGGTTCCGCAGGTGATCTGCGGGCGGACCAGGCAGGCTTCTGTGTGGAACGTATCCGCATAGACCTGCTCCAGGGTTTCACGGCCAAGGTCATTGTAGCCATAACCGGAGGAAGCTCCGAAACATGCCTCACTGACACGGTTTTTCTGCATGGCATGGATAACCTTCATCTGGTTGTACTCTGCAGTTTTATCAAATTTTTCAAAACGTTCTTTCAGGGAATCTTCTACAGTTTTACCAAAATCGTAAACCGCGGAAGAAATTCCAAGCTGTGCATATAATTCTTTCATGATCATTTTTCCTTTTTTATTTTATTTGGTAGGCAGGATTCCCTTTTCCCTGCATACAGAAAGCATGTAGGAAAGGATCCTGCTGTCATCGTAATCAAAGTTATCTTTATCTACCCAGGTTACCTCGCCTTCTCTTCGGAACCAGGTAAGCTGGCGTTTGGCAAAATGTCTGGTGTCACGTTTCAGGATGCGGATGGCTTCCTCGTAAGAGTATTCTCCGTCCATCCAGTCCAGGATTTCTTTATAGCCCAGACCCTGCATGGAAACCATTCCTCTGTGACAGCCCATTTCGCGGAGTTTTTTTACTTCTTCCACCAGTCCGTTTTTCAGCATTTCATCCACTCTTGTGTCAATGCGTTCGTAGAGAAGGGGACGAGGGGCGTTCAGGACAAAATAGGCCAGGGCATAGGGGCTGGTATGCTCCTTCTGCTCTTCATTATGTTCGGAGATCCGGGTACCGTTCTGTTTATAAAATTCCAGGGCACGGATCACACGCTTGACATTGTTCTCATGGATATCTTCGGCTGATTTTGGATCAACCTTGGCAAGCATATCATGGAGAAATGAAGGGCCTTTCTGTTTTGCCAGTTCTTCCAGCTCCCGTCGGTAATGGTCATCCTGGTTGGAACTGGTAAAATCAATATCTCTGGTTATGGACTGAATATAAAATCCGGTGCCACCTACCAGGATTGGGATCCGGCCTTTGGTGTAAATTTTGTCCATAGCTTCTTTTGCCATCTGCTGAAAAAGAACGATATTAAAATCTTCTGTGGGCTCCAGTACATCCACCAGGTGATGGGGAACTCCATCCATTTCTTCCGGTGTGATCTTGGCGGAACCGATATCCATGTGGCGGTAAACCTGCATGGAATCCGCAGAAATGATCTCTCCGTTTACTGCTTTTGCAAGGGCAATGGAAAGTTTTGTTTTCCCCACGGCAGTAGGTCCGGTAAGGACGATAAGAGGTTTTTTCATATATTTCCTCCGTTTATGCTAGTACATTGAAAACGATGTACCAGGTATCTTACACGATACGTTTGAATTTTTTTTCGATTTCTGTCTTGCTCATGGCAATGATCGTTGGTCTTCCATGAGGACAGTTATAAGGATTTTCCAGTGTCAGCAGTTCATCGATCAGCTTGTCTGCTTCCTGAGGTGACATGGAATGATTGCCTTTTACAGCAGCCTTACAGGCCATGGTCGCAAGCCTTGCGGCAAAAATTTCAAAGGCATCCCTGGAACCGTCTGCAGTGAGATGGTCCAGCATTTCCAGAAACAGCTCTTCTTCTGTCATGCCCAGAAGGCTGGAAGGAACCGCACTGATGCTGTACTCCCTTCCGCCAAAGGGTTCGATCTCAAAGCCGAAATCCCGGAAATACTTTTCGTTTGCCTTCAACAGATTCTCCTCCTCAAGGCTGAGTGAAACGATCAGTGGCGGACTTACATACTGGGATTGGATGTTCTGGGACTGAAACAGCTTTACAAATCGCTCATAATATACTTTTTCATGGGCAGCATGCTGGTCAATGATATAAAAATTATCCTCGAACTGTACCAGCCAGTAGGTGTCAAACAGCTGTCCGATCAGCCTGTGGCGGCTTCTGGATTCAGGAGCAAGAAGTCGCTCTTCGAAAAGTTCCAGCTGTTTTGGCTGTTCCTGTTCATGTGGCGTAACCGACTCGCTGCTTACCGAAGGGGGTGCCGATTCAGCAGGTTTTTCAGAGATCACTTCTGGATCAGCTGTTTTTGCAGCGGAATTCTCTTTTTTTCCGTCTTTCAGTGTACCGGAAAACAGTTCCTCTTCTTCTTTTGTAAAGGGCTGCGATCCATATACGGGATTTTCCTGCAGAGAATCCACATGCCCGTATTTATCAGTAGAAGAAGCTGAAGAACTGTGAGCTGTTTTTGCTGAGCCATAGGAGACTGTACTATTTGCCGGTTTACTGTAAGGCACAGATATAACCGGGGATGTACGTACTTCAGAAGCTGGTGGTGCAATATGGGAAGATATATTTGCGGTCCGGTTCTGGTGGCCGTACATCTCCTGCCGCCTTTTTACCTCAAAAGGCTCCGGAACATTTCCTGGCTTCATCTGCTCGTTATGTGATGTCGATTCGTCTTTTCCAACAGATACCTGCGGAATCAGTTCTCTGTGGGTTACAGCCTTGCGGACAGTTTCATAAATGGCTGTATAAACTTCCGTCTCTCTGGCAAAACGCACTTCTCTTTTTGCCGGATGCACATTGACATCCAGGTCATTGCCATCCATTTCAATCCGGAGGGAAACAAACGGAAATTTATGCTGCATGACAAAGCCTTTATATCCGTCCTCAATAGCCTTGGTAATAATCTTATTTTTTACATATCGGCCATTGATATAATAATTTTCAAAAGTACGGTTTCCTCTGGAAATCTCCGGCTTTCCTACAAATCCCTCGATCTTCATGAAATCATTTTCGTAGGAAACTTCCAGAAGCGCTTTGGCGATATCCCGTCCGTAAACACTGTAAATCACATCTTTTACACTGTAGTTCCCGGAACTTGACAGTTTCACCTGACGGTTTTGGATATATTTGAAGGAAATTTCCGGATGGGAAAGTGCCAGCTGTTCCATCAGCGTATTGATGTAACCGGCTTCTGTCATGTCGGATTTCAGAAATTTGCTTCTTGCCGGTGTGTTGTAAAAAAGGTTCCGGATCAGGAAAGTTGTTCCTTCCGGAGCACCCATCTCCTCCAGGGACTGTTCTTTTCCACCTTCGATTACATAGCGGGTACCGCTGATGGCAGAAGGGGTTTTTGTGATCAGTTCCACCTGGGAGACGGCGGCAATACTGGAAAGAGCCTCGCCACGAAAGCCCAGAGAGGCAATGTGGGTCAGGTCTTCCACTTTTTCAATCTTACTTGTAGCATGTCGGAGAAAAGCAAGAGGAACCTGCTCTGCTTCCATTCCGGAACCGTTATCCGTGATTCGGATCAGCTTTTTTCCGCCATCTGTGATCTCTACTGTGATGGCGGTAGCTCCTGCGTCAATGGCGTTTTCCACAAGTTCTTTTACAACAGAAGATGGCCGTTCTACAACTTCTCCTGCCGCGATCTTATCAATGGTATTCTGGTCTAAAACTGCAATTTTTCTCAAGGGATCACCACCGGTTCTTTATTTTGTTCTGCAGGTTATAGAGAATATTCAAAGCTTCCATAGGCGTCAGATTGCCGATTTCCAGGCCTTTGATCTCTTCAATGATATCATTATCCTGCACCGTGTCAAAGAGTGACATCTGTGCCATATCCACCTGGTCATAGGTGATCTTCTGCTTTTTCTTCGGGGCAGTCAGATCTTTTACCGCTGCGGTGATATCTGCGTCACTGAGCTCTTCCACCAGTTCCTTGGCACGCTGGATCACGGAATCCGGAACACCGGCAAGCTTGGCTACCTGGATACCATAACTCTTATCAGCGCCGCCTTTTACAATCTTACGCAGGAATACGATATCGTCGCCTTTTTCTTTGACAGCAATACAGTAGTTGTTGACACCGGAAAGTTTTCCCTCCAGCTCGGTAAGCTCATGATAGTGAGTTGCAAATAAGGTCTTGGCACCACAGAGCTTGGTGTTGCTGATATGTTCGATCACTGCCCAGGCAATGGAGAGGCCGTCAAAAGTACTGGTTCCACGTCCGATCTCGTCCAGGATCAGAAGGCTTCGGGAAGTGGCATTGCGAAGAATGTTGGCAACTTCTGTCATCTCCACCATAAAGGTACTCTGTCCGCTTGCAAGGTCATCGGATGCGCCCACACGGGTGAAAATCCGATCCACCACACCGATGTTTGCACTGTCTGCCGGAACAAAGCTTCCTATCTGTGCCATCAGTACGATCAGGGCTGTCTGGCGCATGTATGTGGATTTTCCGGCCATGTTCGGTCCTGTGATAATGGAGATCCGTTTTTTGTGGTTGTCAAGATAGGTATCGTTTGGAATGAACATATCATTTTCGATCATTTGCTCCACAACCGGATGACGGCCGTTTCGGATATCAATGATGCCTGTTTCATTGATCTTCGGGCGGACAAAATTATTTCTCTGTGCAACCAGTGCAAGGGAGGCAAAAACATCCAGTGCAGCCACCGCTTTTGCAGTACGCTGGATACGGACAACTTCCGCTCCAACCTGATCACGGATATTGGAAAACAGCTCAAATTCCAGCGCATAAAGCTTATCTTCGGCTCCCAGGATCAGATCTTCCAGATCTTTCAGCTCCTGAGTGATGTAACGTTCTGCGTTGGTAAGGGTCTGTTTGCGGATATAATCTTCTGGCACAAGATCTTTGAAAGTATTGGTAACTTCCAGAGAATATCCAAATACACGATTGTACTTGATTTTCAGGCTTTTGATTCCGGTACGTTCCCTCTCCCTTGCTTCCAACTCAGAGAGCCATTTTTTTCCATCGGTCCGGGAGCGGCGGAATTTGTCTACATCTTCGTTATATCCTTCCCGGATAATACCACCGTCTTTCTGGGCAAGGGGCGGATCATCGGTGATGGAATTACGGATCAGGGCAGTAATATCTGTCAGTGGATCCATATCTTCATTGATTTTAGTAAGCAGTGGAGACTTAAAATCGGAAAGAATCTGTTTTATATAAGGAAGCATTTCCAGGGAAGAGGCAAAAGAAACCAGATCTCTCGGATTGGCGGATTTGTAACTGATACGGCTGATCAGACGTTCCAGGTCATAGATCGGATTTAAGTATTCCCGGATCTCATCCCGTTCCATAGGTCGGGCATTCAGTTCTTCCAGGGCACCCAGTCTCTTCTCGATTTCTTCTGCATCGATCAATGGCTGCTCCACATAAGAGCGGAGTGTTCTGGCACCCATGGCTGTTTTTGTCTTATCCAGTACCCAGAGAAGAGATCCTCTCTTCTGCTTCTCACGCATGGTTTCCACAAGTTCCAGGTTACGACGGCTGGAGCTGTCGATGAGCATGTATTTTTCGGCAGAGTAGGGACGAATGCTTGCCATATGGGAAAGTGCTGTTTTCTGTGTTTCTTTCAGGTACAGAAACAGTGCACCGGAAGCGATGATCCCGCTGTCGTAGTCACCGATTCCCAGTCCCTCAAGATTTCCCACATGAAAATGTTCTTTTAGAGTTTTCTGACACAGCTGATCGTCAAAGTACCAGGGATCCAGGGCGAATACGCAGATTCCAAGGCGTCCTTTCAGATCCTCCACATCCACACCACTTAAAAGAAACGCATCGTTGCAGATGATCTCCGCAGGTGTGAATTTATTGATTTCATCCAGAAGTTTCTGAGGCTTATCCAGCTCTGTGAGAAAGCAGTCACCGGTTGTGATATCTGCAATGGCACAGCCAAAATGATCTCCGATGGAGACAATGGACATCAGATAATTGTTTTTGGACTCGTCCAGTGACATGGCATCCAGTGTGGTTCCCGGTGTGACAATACGGACAACTTCACGTTTTACAAGACCCTTGGCTTTTTTCGGATCTTCTACCTGTTCACAGATGGCAACTTTATAACCTTTTTCAATCAATCGGTTGATATAAGTTTCCGCAGCATGAAAAGGAACGCCACACATGGGCGCTCTCTCTTCCAGTCCGCAGTCTTTTCCTGTAAGTGTAATCTCCAGTTCCTTGGATGCAGTCAACGCATCATCAAAGAACATTTCATAAAAATCGCCCAGACGGTAAAAAAGGATACAATCGCTGTATTCTTCTTTGGTCTTTACGTATTCTTTCATCATCGGTGATAATACACTAATATCCTCCGGAAACCCAGTGTTTATGCGGCTTTTAGAAGTCCCAGATGTTGATTTGACCACATTATTACGATAGTTTTTTCCCTCGTTAGTGTTTTTGTCTATACTCAAGTATTTAAACCTCTCTTTAAAATTTTATCTCCATTTGCAAAATCAGGTTTCTGTTCCGTATTTTTGAATATACAGTTCGTATTCGTCATCTATATGTTCTTCTTCAATGTGTGTATAATAATTAGTCATTTTTTCATCAGAGTGTCCGGCTATTTTCTTTACTGTAGCGGCATCCATTCCCGATTGAATGCATCTTGTTACAAAAGTATGACGGAAAATATGAGGATGAACATCCATTAAATTCGGATCTCTGTTCTCTTTTTTTGCCAGAGCAATTTCATGTTTATTAACAATCCCAACAATCCGCCTGCATTCTGTTTGAGCTGATGATGGAAGATAACTTCTTCCTGAAGATGTTGTAAAAATCAGACCGGGATATTTTTTTAAAAGTATATTTGTTTTTCCCCAGTTTTTCCCCAGTTTTTCTTTATCACGATCCTGTTTTTCCTTCCAGCGCATAAAAGCAGCAATCACTGCATCCGTTAATGGAACCTTTCTATTGCTGGCACTTTTCTTTGGTGTTGTAATCTGAATAGTAGAATACCTTTCAGGAAGTTCATTTCCTTTCAAATCATAATATTTTGTAACTCTGTTTAAGGTTTTATATACACGAAGCTTTTCATGCTTAAAGTCAAGATCACACCATTCTAGGGCAAGTGCTTCCCCTATACGTAATCCTGTATGAAGAAGAATAAAAAAGAGTTCATAATACCGGGTATTCTTGCAGCTCTCAAGGAAACGATGAGTGTCATATATACTAAGACATTTTTCATCTTCTTGTTCCTGCATTATCTTCTCATCAGGTATTTCACCCGGTTCTTCTTTAGGCAGTTTAATATCGGCTACGGGATCTATGGGTATCATTTTCCCACCATATGCCTTTTTGAAAAGCTGACGGACTACACTTAATGATTGTATTACCGTTGTACGTGCATATCCTTCTTCTTCGAGTCCCTTTATCATGTCAAGAATATGTGTTGGACGGACCTCTATTAACCTCATGTAACCAATATATTCTCTTACTCGCTCAAAACCATTTACATAGTTACTTAAAGTGGTTGCTTTAACAGAATGCACCACATAAATAAGCATCCATTTTTCATACCACTTTGAAACAGAAATTCTAGGATCATATCCTGCAATTCCGGGGGAAACATTAGCAAGGTAGGCATTTCTTTCTTTTTTTAGATGTTGTAAATTTGTACCATAAATTGAAAACGTTTTTCCTGTACCGCGAACGAAAATTCTGGCCTCATATCGTCCATCTTTTCTTTGATATAATCCTTTTCCTAATTCTTTACCCTTTAAGTTTTTGCCCATAACACCACCATCCTTTCTGATGATAATGCATGGCACTGGATATATATTTTAGCACAACAAAAAAAAGCTTTCAAGACTGCCGATCTATCCATTTCTGAAATTTTTTCTTATCAATCAGTGTTCTGCGCCCAATCCGTACCATGAAACAGTTTTCATTCATCAATGATCTCATTGTTTTCTCAGAAAGTCCTGTAAGCTCACAGGCTTCTTTAACGGATATAAGAATTTTATCGTTGTTTGCTTCCGGCTGTGTTTTTTTTCGCAACATATATAACCGGTCAATATCTGCAGGCAGATGATATTGACCGTTCCTCCTCTCTATTATATAAATTCTAAAAAAGGCTGCCTGCTGGCCTTATAGATTAATCCAATGTTCTACGTTCCTGTTGGCTGACATAATACTCCACTGCTTCCTGTAAACTGCATCCGGCCCTATGGCTTCGACTTATTACACTGCTTTTATTTATTCCTAATTCCTCACAGCATACTTTAAGCGATGGATAAACAGTTCCATGATATTCAAATTCCGGGTTACTTAACATTTTTTTCCTTTTTCTCGTCATAAAATGTGTAAACGATTCTTCAAGAGAACAATTCTTATCTCGTGCTCTTTGTCTCACACATATATCATCAATACCATATTTTTGACAACATGCCCGGAGACTTCGATATTCTATTCCTTTAAATGTAAATTTTTGTATTCTTTCGGCAATCATATCTTTATTTTCAATAAAATGCTCCAATGATTCTTCCATAGTACAATTCAATCTATATTTTCTTGAAGATACACTGTCAGCGTTGACTCCATATTCCAGACAGCATTCTTCCAAAGACCTATAGGTTTTGTCTCTAAAAATAAATACCGACGGCTGTGTTTCCATTCTGGCTTTCTTTATGAAATGATCCAAAGATTCTTCAATGCTGCATTCTGTTGTTTTGGCACGGTTACGCACACTGGAAGCATTAACGCCGTATTCAGCACAACATGCTGAAACACTTTTATACTTTTTCCCTTTATAAAAGAATTGCATTTTCGGTGTTTCTGTTTCCTTTTTTTGAATATAATATTTCACAGCTTCTTCCCATGTACACTTTTTTCGCCAAGCTCTACTGCGTACACTAGATTCATTAATTCCATAGAATTCACAACATTGTCCAAGTGAGATATATTTATTTCCCTCATAAAAAAAAGCCTCTTTCGCACGATGCCTTTCTTTAGCCATCACCTGATTTTAAGGAATTTCTTCTTTTTTCGTTACTTCTTTTGGCATACAACCTTCCATATGAGAGATAATTTCTTCCATAACATCCGCGTGAGGACGTTTCGCTTTAAATACTGCTGAACTTACTGACTTTGGCTTTAATCCATACGCAAGACAACATTCCGTAAAATTTTTGTATTCTTTTCCACGGAATTCAAAGGCTCTTTTCTCTTTAGATTTGATATAATGTGTAATCGCACGTGTAGAAGAAACCCCATTCTTTTCCATATACAAACGTACTGATATAGGATTTATTCCCATGTCTTCACAACATTGAGGCAGTGATGGGTATTTCACACCATGATATGTGATTTCATGTGCCTTTTTCCATTCTATTGCCCGTTCAATCGCTTCCTGTGGTGTGCATTTTCGATTCCATATATCGGTCTTGACAGAATCTTCGTTTAAATCATAAAATTCGCAGCAGGTCTTAATGCTGGCCCATTTTCGATTTCGGAATATGATCTCTTTACTTTTTTTCAATTCAATAAAATGTGTAATCGCTTCTTCAGTTCTACATTTATATTGATTCTGATATGCCATTACACTACGGTAACATATTCCATAAAAATTACAGCATTTATGCTTACTTTCAAAAGTTCTGCCATTGTACACAAATTTGAATTTCTCCATGTAATTTGATCTGATTTTACGTGGCATAAAAACTTCTTTCCTCCTTTTATCGTGATTGGATCTGATACATGTCAAAACATTTTGCCAAACAAAAAAAGACACTCCAAGAGTCCATTTTACTCTTTTTGTGTCTTTATCGGTTGATCCGCAGACGCGGTATAAAGTATAAAATTCTGACCTCGTATCAGAATAAAATTTGTGCGATCTGCCTTGCAAAATGTTCAATTTTATCGTATCATTCCAGATACTTAATGTCAATTTCACTACAGGCTTTAAACAGTAGCAGCTGGGTAGTATTTTACTCGTATTCCTGCGAATACATGCATAAACTGTTGCATACATGCAAATGCCCCTCCGGTCTTTTCACCGGAAAAGGGCACTTACAGAAGGCTTTTTGTATTCATGTCATACAAAAAATCACATAAATCAAGATTGGAAATGAAACAAACATAAGCCCAAAATCAACAAAGATCAATATCAGCCAAAGCAACTTTAATTTTTCCTCCAAATCTCATCCTCCGTTTCGAGTATATTTAAGGAATTCCATAAAATCCCTTATACTTAAATAAAAGAGAATTTCAGAGCTGTTTCTGTAAATATCCCCAAATTTTCACAGGAATTTCATTTTACTGTTAAAGTTACTTTTGTGATATATCAATCTGCTATTATGCGGCCTGTTCTTCCAGTTCTCGATTCCCAGCCTCCATTAAATCTTCCTCCAGAATTTCAGCAAGCAATTTGTTGCAATACCCAACACCGTTTACACGAACGCCTTTGCTGCGGAGCTCGTCAATCTCTTTTTTCCTGAGACTCTGACTTTTTACAGCCAGTTTATAATCTTCTTTTGCCAGTTTCTTTTTTAATTGTTTCTGCCATTTTACAAGAAAATCCCTTGCAAGCTCAATATCTTCATTCTGCTGGTTATAAAAAGTACGTGTCTGCCTTATGCTCCCATCCGGTTCCACTTCAAGCGTATAGTACGCCTCCGTTGGTTGTTCTGCCTTTCTCAAAAACAGGATATAGGATTCCTGCTGGCTCATTCGTTCATAATAGGTTTCTGTATTATTTACGCAGTGATGCATCAGTTTTGCTTCATACAAAATGTCATCCACTTTTTCCGGCACAACGATCTGATACTCTTTGTCCGCATATTCATATTTTTTCAAATCCCTGCATATACGATTCAGACCCGGATACTTCTTTTCCAGCTCTCCGGCTCTTAAAATCAAATCTTTTGCTTCTATCTCTTTTATCATTTCATTATGTCTCTGCATGAGCTTTCGTGCACGGTAGATAACAGAATCCTGCACATTCACTCCGACCCGAATTGCCATATTAAGATAATCCTTCCATGTTTTGATCAGGTCTTTCACGGATTCCCCACTTTCTGCTGCCTGCTTTTCCAGATAATTTTTGATCTGTAAAGGGGCCATACGATCCATAATGAACATAAGATCCGCTGGTTTAAGCTTTTCCCAGCACATCCACAAAATCACATCGTCATGGATCAGTTTGTTTTGAGTTTTTTCAAGCAACAGCCATTGAAGAAAAATCTCTCCCCCATTGTTTGTACGCAGCCTTTTCAAGCGGAACCCGTCAATTCCCAGTGTTTTTCCAAGGTTTCCGGAATCTTTACAATAAATCTGTGCTTTATTATCCATAATGTCTTCTGCGAGATGATAAAGTCCTGCTTTAATGAGCCGTTCCAGATAAGGTCTTTCTCTAACCATTTCAAAAAAGTTTACCGGATCTAAGTACTTTTTGGCTTTTGCATATTCGTAGAATCCTGTCCTACGGAATGTCCTGTTCTTAATACCATGCAGTGATTTTCCATAAATATTTCCCATATTATATCTTTCATATGTCATATAGCCACCGTAACCTGGATACAGTGGAACTTGTAATTTACCCTGGATCCATCGGCTTTCTTTTGTCCAATGATGACGGCCGAAATAATATTCTTTCGTATTTAATTCTTCATCATACAGGATTCTCCGGCGCTCAAAGAAAGAATATACTGGTTTTTTATATGAGCTGCTTACTATGAGCATCTGAAGCTGGAATTCTCTCAAAACAAACACATTATTTCCACAGGTCTGAAGCAGGTATGCAGTCTCTTTTTGGGTTTCTATATTTTTGGCCCGGCCTAATGCTTTATATTGAATCTGATGTCTGCATTTTGGGCAATTCCCCACTGTATTATGGTGAGGATGGCTGATTGGAACTTCGCTTTCACACCAACTACAATATCCTGTCTGATCTTTCCTGCGGCTGTAATGATAAAAAATAAAATTCTGGGTAATTCCAACTTTTTTCTGCCATCTCAGCCAGTCTTTCGGAATTTTGGGAAGTCTATCCATACACTGATCCCAGCTTGTCAGAATTTTTTCATATTTCATTCCCAGCCTCCGGTGTCTCTGCTCACGTTGATATACATACAGTGCATAAAAAGCATCGTCATATTCACTTTCAAGATACTTTTGGATCAACGCTGTATCCGCCTCTTTCATATAAGAATTTTCCTGATATAACCATTTTGAGAAAATGGTCTTATCCAGCATACTATCTGACCATTTCTTTGTCCGGTAATCATACCCTTTAAAAACATCGTTCTTTTTATCAATATATAATGTATATACAGGTTTCCGACAGTCCCTGGAAAGATATTCTGCCAGATAAAATGCTACTTTTAAAATATTGTTTTCTACTTCTGCACGTAAATATAGCCCCCTCTGATAAATCAGCTGCTCCGTATAGTATCCTTTATCTCTTACTGGCACATCTTCTTTTGCAAGTTTTATCAGTTCATCCGTAGCTTCCAGCAATTTCATGTTACGCAATTCTTTTTTATTCATTTCCATCCTCTCCTTCATTTTCTGCTGCATATAATGTCATTTTATCTTTTCTGCTCAAATGCAGCAGGGGAACTCCCTGCCGCATCCATTTTATTTACGCCGCTATTTCAGTAGGGCTTTCTTCGTTTTCTGCCGATTCCACTGGTAGGTCCATTAAGTCTTTCTCTAAAAGATCAGCCAGAAGTTCCCCAGCAAATGTTCCGCCATGGACAACTACATGCTTATCACGTATCTCCTGATAGTTCTGCTGCCTGAGCTTCCTGCTTTCTTCTGTGCTCTTACGATCTTTTTTGGTTAATCGTTTCTGAATTTCCTTCTGCCACAATGTTAAAAAAGAAGTCACCTTATCAATGTCCTTATTTTGACGGTTGAATTCCGCACGTTTTTGCCGGATGGTTCCATCTGGTTCAACTTCCAGTGTATAAAACGGTACTTTCGGATTCTCTTTTTCCCGCAAAAACAGGATATAGCTTTCTTTTGAAACGATCCGGTCAAAATAAGTATCCGTTTTATTTACACAGTGATGAAGCGTATCACCTTCATATAGGATGTCATCGATACTCTTTGGCGCAATAACCTGATATTCACCGTCACTGAACTCATATTTTTCTTTCAAATCAATGAGATGTTTCTGAAATCCGACATACTTTTCTTCCAGCTCCCTGCGTCGGATTCCGCGTTTCATTTCTTCTATCTTCAAAACCGCCTCTTTATGGCGCAGTTGAAGATCTCTGGTACGGTAAATAATGGAATCATGTATATCCATTCCCAGTCTTTTTGCCATAGAAAGATAATCGTTCCACACCTGCAGCACATGGCTGATATCATCCCCGGATTTTTCTGATTGTTTCACAAGATAATGTCGAATCTGGCAGATGCTCATCTGATCCAGAACAAACTTCAGGTCGTTTGGTTCAAATCCTTCTTTTACCATCCAGCATATTTCTTCATCCCCGATTGTTTTTCCTGTACTCTTTTCAAGTTGCAGCCATTTAAGTTCTTTTACCCCGCCATTCATATCTCGGAGTCTTCGAAACTCTTTCTTATCTACGGACAGGAATTCTGTTGGTTTTCTGCCTTTTCTTTTTATTGCATCTGCTGCCCTGTGGTCCAGTACATCATCAACTAACTGGAAAAGCCCCGCTTTTACAATCTGTTCCAGTACCGGGTATGTCTTCCACAGGTAAAGATATTTTCCAGGATCTATCTTTTTCTGACCAAGGGCGTACTCACGCAGACCTGTTTCTTTTAATTCATGCCTGGACAGATCCGACAGGGTATATGGATAAACCATTCCTTTATATTGACTGTCACAGCAAGTATAATACCAAGAACTTCTACACGAAATCCAACGCATTTCCCGTTGTTTGAACAGATCATAAACGAAATTGGAAATTTCCTCTCCATTTGCAGAGAAGATTCTTCTCTGCTCTTCATGGCAGGTAGTTTCGCAATCTGTATAGCCGCCCCTTTTATACCACGTTCTGGCATGAAAGATCCGGAGCACAAAACCAGAAGTCTTGCGTCTCCTCTGGATAAGATAGACTCTGTACCACTTTGTACAAAATCTTCCAGACTTTCCCACAGAACGAAAAGTAATCGGTTGTCCACACACATTGCACTGTCCTTTCTGGTTATATTTGGGTGAGCGGATAGGAACATGTTTTTTGCAATGTGTACAGTATCCTTCTGTAGCACCATTTTTCTGATACTTGTAGAAGATATAGTGTTCCGTAATTCCATATTTTGAAACCCATCCGATCCAGTTTTTAGGCAGTCCAGATACAGTTTTCATCACCTGGTCCCATGAATCTGTAAGTTTTTTATCATGACGTATCCTTTGTTCTTTACGGATATTCGCCTGAAACTCTTCCAGTGCCCGGATTGCAGGCTGCATTGTCTTTAAATATTTTTGGATGATCTTTGTATCACAGCCATTTACATAGATGTTGCCCAAATTAGTTCTTACATCCCATAAGATACTTTCAAGAAGTGCCTTTCTCCATTTTTTTAATTTTTCATCATAGGTTATAAACCGTCTCTCTTTTCTGCTGATAAACAGACGGTACCTTGGAAAGTTTATATTCTCCTCAATATCCGTTACGGCAAACAGATACACTTTTAAAATTCCTTTTTCTACTGCTGCCCGACAATACATCCGATATTTTCCGGGTTCACCCCTTTGTTTCTCCAGTGTACTCAAAGATCTTTCCGTTTTCTTTGCATCGGCGATATGTCTGTTCATCACTTTTAATGGTTTTAACTCCATCAACCTCTTTTTTCTCATAACTCCACCAGCTTTCCAGTCACATCAATCCATGCTTCCTCCGGATATTTCTGACCATCGATACAGATGACCCCAATTTCCAGGATCTGGCTGTTGCCAGGCTGCTCCTTTAAAAGTAACAGTAAATCGCCCTTTTGTCCTTTGGCTTTGGGGCCTTTTCCACGTACAATGCAAAATCCGTTGCAGCTGGTCCCGCTTTCTTTTGCAACATGGGAGTTCCATTTCCGGTTTGGATATTTCGACATGTAAGCAGCTCCGTGTAATAACAGGCTTCTCAATTCAATTTTCTTTAACAGGCGCATCTTTGTGCAGGAGATTTTTGAATCTTCTCCATCTTCATCCAAATCCCCTGATGCATCTACTATGTAATACACGGAATTTTTCCAATTCGGATAATAGCAGAGACAATCCAATGGGTTTTCTGCACAATGAAATCCATTTTGTCTACAGTTTGCTTTTTCCGTTTCATTTATGCCATACTCCTGAAACTGAAAGCCTCGACATTTCAAATCCTTTTGAAATCCTTTATATGCGATCATATCCTTCTCCTTTAACTCTCTTTCGGCTGCATCATGTCAAACAAGGACATCTGCCCGGAATCTTTTGATTTTTTCTTGCTGATATGCTTTTCTTCCTGTTCCGCTGCTTCTTTGGGATACACCTCGGAATCTTTCTTTGTCCCCTGGTTTTTCGGTATTGTTTTCGTTCTCTTATTTACCGAATCCCATTCCTTTTGAATCTTTTTCTTTTCTTCCTGCTCTTTTTCTGCTATTTCTTTTTCATCATCTTTCGCATAATATTCAAGTACCCAGGGAAAAACCTGGTCGCCGGAGAGTGCCAGGCCTGTATTGGCCCGAATGCCGTTCTCTCCCTTTTTTTTCGCTCCATCCAGTGCAATGTTGTAGGCTTTTTGCGTCACATAATCCAAACATCTCTGAAGCATCTTATGTTTTTTTAACACCTGTGCATCTAAAGCAGAATCCGTTTTGGCAAGATTTACGAGATACTGTCCTATGATGTCTGCAAAGCCTGCATCCTTTAAGGCAAACATTTCTGCACGCAGTTTTTCAGACGCATTCGCAAACTTTCTTTCCTCAATCGGTATATCAACCAGCCGATAGCGGCTGCCCTGAATAAATTCCTCTGTCTGTTTTTGGGAAACTGCATATGCTTTGGCAAGTTCCCGCACACCATCCATATTCCCGCTCTGGCGGTAATACAATGCTGCTGTATTTAATTCTTCTGCAGTTTTTATGATCTCATTTAACATAATCGGTCCCTTCTTTCCTGATAAAAACATGAGGCAGAAGAAAAAATCTCCTGCCTCTGCCTGCTTTTTATGCCGCATTCATTTTCTGTTCAGCCGCTTCCATTTCTTTTTCTACTTCCAATGCAATCCTGCGTCTCTCAGCATCATCAGAATCCAAAAGGCTGATCATTTCCAGTACAATACGGCGAACCCATTCATTTTCCTCCCATCCTGCACTGATCTGACGGGCTTTTTCTGTCAGTTCCTTCCAGTCAGCATCTTCCAGATCCCTGCCACGATATTCCTTATAGAAAGAATAGATTTCTTTCATGGCTTTCGGTGCCTGAATCTTTGCCGCTTCATCCAAATTGGAGAGGAGCCCCATCAGCATGGGATGGTTTTTATATTTTTCAATCAAAGGACGGATACCGGTCTGAATTTTACCCGTATAAAGTCCCAAAAAATCATTAAATATTCCTGCAATCAATTTCTGATCTGTCATTCGTTTCCTTCCTTTCTGTTAATTTTCTTACTCTGCGCCTGACCGTAGATGGAAAACACTGAAATGCTTCCGATACTGCATCCTGGCTGTATCCCTGATCAAGAAGAGCCTTCATAGCCGCTGCCTGTTCTGTTTCCTTGAGCTTTCTTATGGACGGTTTTCGAACTTTCTTTTTCAGGATTTTCCGGCAAAGCGGATGATCTGGTCCGTATTCGTACATTGTGCTGGCTTCCGCTGCATTCAAATCACACAAAATTGCAATCAGCAGACAGTAATATCCTTTATATTCGTCGTCTTTCATGCCGCACCACCTTTATTGCCTGGTTTTCAAATGTACCTCTTTACCCTAATCTGCTTTAAATTCTTTTTGATCAAGACCATTTTCGAGCAGATATCTTTCCGTACCTTCTGGATCGAGCTGTGCAAGTCGTGCAAGATTAAACTCTACGACATAATAGCTGCCATAATTGATTTTCCTCTTACCTACAACTTTTCCGAGTTTATACTTCTCAACAAACGCAACCTTCGCTTTTGCTCCGCAATCCGAGATTATTGCCTGCCCTGGCCTTAGGAATCCCATAACTCCAATTGTAAGATCTCCGAATAATTCCAGCTTTTTCTCACATTCCTTTTGCTTTTGCCATAATCCGACATACAGAGAGCCGTTGTAGTACATATTCACTCTGACATATAATTCTTCATGCCCACATTCCCAGTCATATGCCAATGGTTTTTCATCTTTTCTAATACACATATTCTGTACCTGTCCCATATCCTGTCTCCTTTTTTGCATTTTCTGTTCATCGTTTCTGGATTATTTTACGTTTCCTCCCTTCTTATTTTTTCGTATACCTCACATTTTGTTTTTTGAACAACAAAAAAAGACACCAAAAATCTTCTTTTGATTTTTGATGTCTTCCTATTGATAAAAGGCCTTCGCCTAAATGTTGCTCCCGGAACAGCATATCCGGAACAAAAAACTTTACTGCGTGGCAAACCATGCATAAAAAATAATCCATTTATATATTATCACAACATGTTGTGCCAGTCAACCGAATATGATTTTTAAACTACTATATATTGAAGTTTTGAATTTCCAAAAGAATCAACTTCAGTAGCAGGATGGAGGCACTTTTTAACAGGAGAATTTTAAAGGAATCATACGTCTGAATATATTACGCTGGAAAGCAAGAATCCCATAACCGCACAATGACGTTCTGCCAAGGATATGCAGAACGTCATTCTTATAGTTAAGGTTTGTGCAAATTATAATATATCTTAAAAAGGAAGGAGGCCGATACTTTCGTATCGGCGCGTATGAAAAAGAAAATATTTGAAAATGAGATACTGTAATTAGCATCTTATATTTATTAATATACATCATATTTATGACGATACTATAGTATAATTTTTAATTTTTTGTAAAATTATATATGCATTCACGCAAAAACACTTACATTATTCATTTAACGGAAATACAACGGTCAGGAGCATTTTAAATCTTTCTACCGCGTAAACTGCATGCGGGATTGTTGCAGGCATTACTAGGGCTTCTCCTGCTTTGCAGACATGCTTTACTCCTCCGACTGTAAACTCTCCCACTCCATCTAAGACTGTAACCATGGCATCACCAATAGAATCATGAGTTCCAATCTCCTCGCCTTTTTCAAAAGCAAACAATGTAACACTTACTGCATCATTCTGTGCCAGGGTCTTGCTGATCACCTGGCCTGGCATGTATTCTACTTCACCTGCCAGGTTTACTACTTTTTCATGTCCAATGTTTTTAATATATGGCATAATGTTATCTCCTTTTATTGTCAATGTTTGTTTTTGAGTCTGCCGAAAAATAAGCAGACTCTGTTCTTAGTACATTTTTTTATATAAAGCCGAAAAAAAATTATTTTCCTACCCTCTCATTCAGTCCAGTCAATATCCTCTGATACCCCCGAAAATGTATGGGTGGATATTCATTTTTTATTGACGTAATCAAAAAA
>ERZ1034946.250-NODE-250-length-34814-cov-7.124745_pt1 | contig 34814 bp, 35 predicted proteins | sample MGYA00520591_ERZ1034946 | MGnify/ENA primary metagenome ERZ1034946 (study PRJEB33766, sample SAMN09781753) | gut metagenome | biome: gut microbiome | host: Homo sapiens | place: Madagascar | study: EMG produced TPA metagenomics assembly of the PRJNA485056 data set...
GTAGTCAAACTACTTTTCCTATGCCCGGAAACCCTTTAAAATCAAGGTTTATTCACAAACATATGGCATCAGAGCAACGTGACGAGCTCTCTTGATAGCTACTGTAAGAGCTCTCTGATGCTTTGCACAGTTTCCTGTGATACGACGAGGAAGGATTTTTCCTCTCTCAGAGATGTATCTCTTTAATTTGTTTGTATCCTTATAATCAATGACATTATCTTTGCCACAGAAAACACATACTTTTTTTCTTCTACGCATTGGTCTTCTCTTCATTGAAGAACCTTCAGCTGTCTTATTGTAAGCCATGTCTTACCTCCTTAAATATTTGCCCAAGGGCAACTCTTAGTTAAATGGTAATTCTTCGTCGATTCCACCAGGAATATTCATGAATCCGTCACTAGCCTGACTAGGCGATGGTCTGTCTGCTGGTACGAAACCACCATCTGAACCTGCTGAACCTTTACTCTCTGCAAATTCAACATTGTCCACAACTACGTCTGTAGTGTAAACCTTCTGACCATCTCTGTTTGTATAACTGCCAGTCTGAATACGGCCTTCAATAGCGAATTTTGTTCCCTTACGTCCGAATCTCTCGAAAAACTCTGCTGTCTTGCCAAAAGCTACGCAACTAATGAAGTCTGCTGTCTGAGCATCACCATCTCTTTTAAAACGACGATCAACTGCAATTGTAAATCTTGCAAGTGCTGACTGACTGTCCCCCTGTGAATAACGGACTTCTGCGTCTCTTGTCAAGCGTCCCATAAGTATTACTCTATTCATAATACGATCTCCTATTTCTTATTCTATGCCTCGTCTTTTCTAACGCATAAGAAACGAAGAACATTGTCCATAATACGAACGTCCTGCTCAAGTAATGCTGGAGCTGTTCCCTCAGCCTCGAACTGGATGAAGTAGTAGAAGCCTTCTGTCATGTGCTGAATCTCGTAAGCTAATTTCTTCTTACCCTGCTCCTCAACTTCTGTTACAGTACCACCGGCACGTACGATGTACTCTTTTGCCTTCTCTACTGTAGCTGTTCTCGCATCATCTTCGATCTTTGCACTAACAACGAGTGCTAATTCATATTTGTTCATGCGAATTTACCTCCTTTTGGTCTCTGGTCCATGGTCATGCCATGAACAAGGAATTTAATATATCACGAAGATAGATGATACCATGTATCTGGCAACTTTGCAAGCCTTTATTCGCAATTTATTCAGCTTTTTTCTTCAAACCTCTGTCATTTTTTTCCACAAGCTTTCTCGGTACCATCACCATGTGACCACATCCCATGCATTTTAATCTGAAATCTGCGCCGACTCTCAGGATTTCCCACTCAGTGCTGCCACATGGGTGAGGTTTTTTAAGCTTCACGATGTCGCCAACGGCATACTTATCCATACACTATTTCCTACTTTCTTATTTCTCTACTTATTATATCTTTCTATTTATTAGCATAATGTTTTAGCACTGAAGATTTTCACAAAATAAATTTCTTCAGGCTTCCCATGCTAAATCTGTATTTGTGAAAAAACCTTTCCCAGCCCCTCCTGTATCAGCAGGTCTGCCTTAGAATCCTGTGGTGTTGCCGACTTATTGATAAGCACCAGCTTATTGCCCCTATAGTAATCTATGAGCCCCGCTGCCGGATAGACTGCCAGCGATGTACCGCCTACTACCAGCATATCCGCATGGCTTATGTAATAGACCGCATCCTCAATGGTTTTCTGGTTTAAGCCTTCCTCATACAATACCACGTCTGGTTTTACCGGACCACCACATTTTGGACAGACCGGCACACCTGTTGAGTGCAGTATATCCTCAGCACTCATAAACTCATAGCACCTCTCACAGTAGTTTCTGAGCACACTGCCATGAAGCTCCATAACATTTTTGCTGCCCGCCTTCTGATGAAGTCCGTCTATATTCTGCGTGACAACCGCCTTGACCTTTCCTGCCTTTTCAAGCTCTGCCAGTTTTATATGGGTTATATTGGGCTCTGCATCAAGACAGAGCATCTTGTCCCTGTAAAACCGATAAAATTCCTCCGGCTTCTGCCTGTAAAAGCTATGACTTAAAATCGTCTCCGGCGGATAATCATACTTCTGGTTGTAAAGTCCGTCTACGCTTCTGAAATCCGGGATTCCACTCTCTGTGGACACTCCTGCGCCGCCAAAAAATACTATATTATCTGATTCCTCTACCCATTTCAGAAATACCGCTATATTGTCACTCATTTTCTGCCCCATCCTTTCATATTTTATATAAAAACATATTCTAAAGGTTCTATGAAAAAATTCCGTTTCAAAAAATCTATTTTATTTTTTTCACTTCCTATTATAACTGTTTTTTCCGTTCTGGGAAGTTCATACTTTGTGAATGAGAGTTTTGAGGATTTTCTTGAAGAACAGTTTATATCCGAGGTTACATCGGATGCGTTGTCTCTGCACTACTCATTGAAAGACCCTGCTGCGTATGGTATCGACACAGATAGTCTGTATACGGAAGGTACATATCTTCCTGCCTGGAGCATGGATAATTCTACCGACGTCAATAGTTCAGCGGACTCTAGCGGTTCCACAAATGCTGCACAATCTACAAGCCCAGCTCTGGATAAACTAAAAAAATACCCTCGTATTCTATTATCTAAAGAACAAAAACTGGAATACGACATCCTGCTCCAATACCTCACTCTGGAAAACAGCCTCTTACAATACGAATTATACTCTGAACCTCTCGGTATCTCAAGTGGTGCCCACTGCCAGATGCCGATTCTCCTATCCGAGTATGACTTTAACTGCAAGGAGGACATTGATATGTATTTTAAAATCCTAAATGACCTCCCCGGATATTTCGATGGAATAATGCGTTTTGAGACCGCAAAGGCAGACGCAGGGCTTTTTATGTCCGACAGCCTCTGCGTGAATGTAATCAACCAGTGTGAGGATTTTGAGAGCTCTGCCCTCCTAATCGACAGCTTCGCAAACCGTATCAATGAGCTTGACAGCCTGTCCGATTCAGAAAAATCAGATTACATAGAGGAAAACAATGCTATCGTGTCAGACCTCATCATGCCTGCCTACACCAGGCTTGCCTCAGATTTGACCGCCCTTCTTGGGCGTGGACGCAACTCTCTGGGGCTCTATTATGCTGCTAAAGGCTGTGACTACTATGAGCTCTTGACTCAGAAATATACCGGCTCAGACAAATCCGTAGATGATTTATTTGAGGAAATTGCAGACGCGCGCAAGGAAAATCTTGATGCTATTTCAGAATATATGTCCCAGAATAATGTAAAGGACTCCCTCTCCGGCGTCTCAGATTTTGGCAGTGACATGAAGTCCAATCCAGCTGAAGTGCTGGATTATCTACAAACTGCCATCAAAGATGACTTTCCTACTGTTGATAACTTTTGCTATACCGTCTCTGCTGTGGATAGTTCCCTGTCTGATGGGCTGGCACCTGCTTTTTACATCACGCCGCCCTGGGATGACCACAGCAGCAATAAAATTTATGTCAACAGTGCGAGTACTTATCCCGACATCCAGTTTTTTACCACCCTTGCCCACGAGGGCTTTCCGGGACATCTATACCAGAATGTCATGTCATATGAATACGGGCTTGAGCCTTACCGCTGCCAGTTGGGCTTCGACGGCTACACAGAGGGCTGGGCTGCATATGTAGAGTTTTTATCCTACAAATATGCCGGCCAATATGCAGGAATTGATGATGAGACCATTGATTTTCTGCAAAACGAGGCCGCTGCCTCCCTAAGTCTCTACGCAAGCACGGATATAGGGGTGAATTATTATGGCTGGGACTACGCTGCTGTGGAAAATTTCTGGGCTGACTATGGCATTAATGACCCTGATACCCTGCTGTCCATCATGGATCTGGTTATCTCTGATCCTGCTAATTACCTCAAATACTATGTGGGTTATCTGGAGATAGAAGATATAAAGAGCCAAAAGGAAGCCCAATATGATGACTTCTCTCTCAGCTCTTTTCATAAGACCCTGCTTGATATCGGGCCTGCTCCATTTAATATTATCGAAAAATATTTTGATGATTTTTACTCTAGCAGCTGCTTATAGATGTCTCTCTTGCTTACACCCCTGTCTTTTGCCACCAGTTTCATGGCTTCCTTATGGTCTACTCCCTGGTTCTCATAGTAGGCCATATGCTCTTCCAAAGGCATATTCTCCCAGCTCTGCTGCTTTTCCTCTATGACTTCGCTTCTGCTCCTGCCACAGATGACCAGCACATATTCGCCTCTTGGCTCATGCTCCTTTGAGTATTCCAATAGCTCTGAAAATGTAGTCTGCATTTTCTCCTCATGCTTTTTGGTGAGCTCCCTGCAGACTGTCAGCTCCCTGTCGCCGATGCCATTCATCAGCTCAGTAACTGTTCTGATCAGGCGGTGAGGTGCTTCATATATTATGATGGTTCTGGTCTCATTTTTGAGCTCATCTATAATAACTGTACGCTCTTTTTTATCCCTTGGCAAAAAGGCTTCAAATGCAAATCTTCTGGTTGGTCTGCCCGACATGGTAAGTGCCGTTATACATGCCGCAGGTCCTGGAAGGGATGTGACAGGAACGCCCTCCTCATAGCAGATTCTGACTATATCCTCGCCGGGATCAGAAATGCCAGGTGTCCCGGCATCTGTTATAAGTGCTATGTTTTTGCCTTCCTTGAGCTTTGCCACAAGCTGATAAGCTTTTTCTATCTTGTTAAACTCATGATAGCTTGTCATGGGTGTCTTTATGTCAAAATGATTCAAAAGCTTTATAGAATTCCTCGTGTCCTCTGCCGCTATTAAATCCACCTCTTTGAGCGTTTTTAGCACCCGGTATGTTATATCCTCCAGATTTCCAATGGGAGTCGCACATAAATATAAGGTTCCTGTCATTCTGTTCTCCTAATATCCATATATTTTGTAGATTTCGTCTGTGTACACATTTACATCCTTGTATACAATCAATGGTTTTTCCACAGTTAGTCTGCTCTTACCGCCCTTATAGCCCTCGATTAAAACCATATTAGGCTCCTTGTCCACATAAGGGTGAACCAGTCGCATCCGCTTTGGCTCGATTTTGTACTGTACCATGAGGCTGAATATCTCTGCCAGCCTGAAGGGTCTGTGAACCATGTAAAATCTGCCGTTCTGCTTCAAGAGCCTTGAGCTTTCCCTGATTATATCCTCCAGATTGCAGCAGACCTCGTGGCGCGCAATGGTCAGGGCATCATCAGGATTTTTTATTCCGTGCTGCTCTATCATGTAGGGCGGATTGGTAGTTACCACTTCAAAGGAGTCCCTGCCAAACTGCTCTGATGCAGTCTTTATGTCTCCCTCCACTATGTCTACCCTGTCCTCAAGCCCATTATATCTTACACTTCTCATAGCCATATCCGCGCTGTCGGGCTGTATTTCAAGGCCTGTCAGGTGGGCTGCCCCGGTCTTTGCCGCCATGAGAATAGGTATAATGCCTGTTCCCGTTCCTAAATCCAGCACTCTCTCGCCTCTTTTTGCCCTGGCAAAGCCAGACAAAAGCACAGCATCTATACCGAAGCAGAAGCGTTTTGGATCCTGAATTATGAAATAGCCATTGCACTGCAAATCATCGAGACGCTCGTTACTGTGTATCAGACTGCTGTCTGTTTGTATTTCTATTTCCGTTGTCATTGCGTTTTCCCTTATAGCGGCTGCGTCTGTTCTTGTTGTAGTGGTTTCTGTTGTCGTTTGGCCTGTTGTCGTTTGACCTGTTGTCGTTTGCCCTGTTATCGTTTGGTCTGTTATCATCTGTTCTTTCCATACCCGATGATTTCTGTTCAAACTGCTGGTTATTTTCCCTTACAGCATTGGCATTATCCCTTTTATCATATTCTTTTTTCTCGTAGTCTTTTCTGTCATTGTCGCGATTCTCATTTGAACGCCTGCTGCTATTGCGAAATGTGTCATCACCATTGTTTCTCTGGCGGTTTTTGTTTTGATTATTGCCGCGGTTTCTTGGCTTTGGCTTCTCCTCTGCCACCTCGTCGTTGTCCTCTAAGCCCTCAAGCTCTTTAAGCTCCTCAGCAGTAACCTTTACATCCTTCCTGCGTCCCGGAGTGAACTTTAAATCATCAACAGAGAACTCTCTCATTTCCTTCTCGTCGCCATTCTCAACAAGCACCTTGACGTTCTGTCTTAAGACATTCAAGCTCTTTACCTCGCCTCTGGTACCATCCCTGCTGACCACGATATCTCCAACATTTGGCATTCTGCTGTTTAAGTACTCATAGGTCTCCTGCTCGTTCTTTAAGCAGCACATGAGTCTTCCACAGACACCTGATATCTTGGTAGGGTTGAGGGACAGGTTCTGCTCCTTTGCCATCTTGATTGAAACCGGCACAAAGTCAGACAGGTAAGACTTACAGCAGAGCTCTCTGCCACATATGCCCAGTCCGCCCATCATCTTGGTCTCATCTCTCACACCAATCTGGCGAAGCTCGATTCTGGTTCTGAATACTGCTGCCAAATCCTTTACCAGCTCTCTGAAGTCGATTCGCCCATCCGCTGTAAAATAGAATAAGAGCTTATTGTTATCAAAGGTGTATTCTGCATCCACAAGCTTCATCTCAAGCCCATGCCTGATTATCTTCTCCTTGCAGATTTTGAAGGCCTCTTTTTCTCTCTCCCTGTTGCGCTCAACATTTTTCTCATCCTCATCTGTTGCCACTCTGATAACAGGCTTTAGCGGCTGAATCACCTTGTCATCCTCCACTTCCTTTGGTGGAATGAGGACGGTTCCCATCTCAATGCCTCTGGCTGTCTCAACAATTACATGCATTGCTGTCTCCAGCTCAAAGTCTAATGGGTCAAAATAATATATTTTTCCTGCGGTTCGGAATCTGATTCCTACTATTTTTGTCATTCTAGTTCTCCTTTATTGTCATAAGCAGCAGCTCTATCACAAGCTCAAAATTAACATTGGCATTTAATCTCACCTTTGCCTTTTCCAGAGCCTCTAATATGTTGTCTATTCCGTTGTAGGAATGTTTGGCTGCCTGTCTTTTTATATCATAGACCTCATCATTAAAAATCAGTCCATTAACATCATTGGTCGCTTTCATATACAGGACATCCCTGTACCATATCATCATCAGGTCAAAATAATCCTGCACCTTAAGCTTATATTCAGTTATCTGCTTTACTGCTGCGGTAAGCTCATATAAATCTATGTCGTCTAACCTCTTTAAGAGCTGGAGGGCAGACTTTTTCATCTCGTTAAAGTCCTCTGAGCTGGCAAGCTGTATGGCTTTTCCCACTACTCCCTGGGCAAAGGCTGTACACACATCTGCCTGATAATCCGGTATGTGCAGCTTTTCCATGAGGTATTTGTGTATCAATTCATCCTTTACTGCCTTGAGATTTAAGGTTATGCACCTGGACCTGATAGTCGGCAGAAAACTATCTGCGTTGGTAGTTAAAAGCAGTATTACACCATATGCCGGCGGCTCCTCTATTGTTTTTAGGAGAGCATTCTGCGCCTGCTGGTTCATCTTCTCTGCTTCATCGATTATATAGATTTTGTATTGGCTGCTATATGGCTTAATGGCTATGTCATTGTTCAGCTGTGCTCGTATCTCGTCCACCGAGATGTTGTTTGGCTTCTCGTGGGTGACATAGATTATATCCGGCTGGTTATGGTCTGCTGCCTGTCTGCAGGAACGGCACTCCATACAGCCATCCACATCCTTGCCACCAGCAATCATTGCGTCCATGTTCCCGCACTGCAATGCCATGGCAAAGGCTTCGGCTATCATCATTTTACCAGACAGGTCTGGTCCGTTTAAAATATAGGCATGGGATACCTTTCCCATGGATATTGCATTTTTCAGATGCTCTATTATCTGTTCATGTCCGATTATATCCTTAAATCCTGCCATATTGCCCCCACTTTCTAGGTAAATATATCCAGCAGCAAACCTTCTATTTCACCTATTGCATTAAGTATTTTCAAGTGATCCATCTCATCTGACACCAGTTCTGTGGCCAGCTGATCCAGATTCTCATCTATTAGTTTAATGATTCCATATACTCTGTGGCGTCCCCTTCTGTCCAGAAAGTTCTCTCTGGAAAACTTATGCGACCTGTACACCACCTCGTTCAGGAAGTCCTTTATCAGACCTCTGTACTTTTTCATATCTCTGATATCCATATGCTGGGCAATGCGGTTTCCCTGAGCTGTGATATCCTCCATCAGTGAATCCACCTTTGCCTGCAGCTCTGCGTCTGTAATGGCTGACGACAGGGTGAATTTGAATGAACCATCTCCAACCGTGGTCTTCTGCGTGTCCGGCACCTGGGTAACCTGTGAAATATTGTTTACCTTTACATCCATAATCGCCCTCTAATTTCTGCTAATGTAATCCCTTACGTTTTGTATTGTGTCTTCCAGTATCAGATTTTGAAATCTCACATCTATCTGGGCTTTTGCCAGGTTTTCCTCTGAAAAATCCTTTGAGTCCGCCAGAAAACGCCTGCACAGCTCCGCGTATTTAGGCTCTGTCTCAAGCTTCTCCCGGTTCAGTGCCCTCTGTAAGCGCTCTCCATCCTCTACTTCTATATATATCGGCACGACTGCGTCTTTTCCAAAATATTCTCTTATTCCGGTGTAGGTATCAAGTGTGCCTATGAGCATGTAGCTGTTTTTGTTCAAATCTATCTGCCCATCATCCACTGTGAAGTATCTCCACACGCCATATACGGTGTCGTAGGCTCTGAGCTCTATTATCTTTCCTGCCGCCTCAAGCTTCTTTAGCTGGTCCTCTGTGCAAAAATGATAATTTTCTCCGTCAACCTCTCCCTCCCGTATAGGTCTGGTGGTATAGGGTATTATTTTCTTCAGATTAAAATCCTTCTGGCTCATTAATCTGGTGTAAATTGTATCCTTACCGGATGAGCTCTTGCCCATCACACAATATATTTTTCCCATTTTCATTATCCTTTTAGTATAGTTATGAAATTGTTCTCTGTCAAACCTTGCAGCTCCAGATTAAGCTTTATTATGGTCTTTAAATCCCTGACAAGTCTTGGAGAGATTATTTCGCCTGGTACTACCAGAGGGATTCCCGGTGGATAGAGGTTTATGAAGCTGGCTGACACCTGAGCTGCTGCCTCCTCCAGGGGAACCTGCAGGACCTGCCATCTGTTTTCCGTTTTGACTTCATATGAGCCTTGAGCTTTGTGTGCTTCTTCAGTTCCATATCTGCATTGGGTTTTATATGCATCCCCAGCTCCATATCTGCATAGGGCTTTATATGCATCCTCGGCTCCATATCTGCATTGGGCTTTATATGCATCCTCGGCTTCAAATATTTCAAGGCGTCTCTCGTTAGGATGGTATATTTCGGCATTCACAATATGCTTACTACATCTTCCTGCTTTGATAGGCTGGCTCCTCTCCCTACCATTTTTTAAAGCCTGACATTCATGCACATTTACAGCTGCGCTTATGCCCTGGTCTATATCAATAAGCGCCGCTGCCAGCCTGTCAAAGCCTTCCTCCGTATCCATTACGCTCGACAATGCAACCGCATAATTTCCTGCTGCCATCTCGATTTGTATATGGTATTTCTGCAAGAGTATATCCCACATATCCTGGCCGCTCATGCCAGCCCTGTCTGTAAATATTATTATCTTGCTTCTGTCAAAGTCAAAGGCATCGTCTGCTTTTATGTCAGCCTTGGTTAAAACCTTTAGATACTTAAGTCCTGATACCTTTTCATAAAAGGAATCAAGATTACGCTGTAAGCCGCCAAACAACTTATCTTTCTGCTCCGCTGCCATATCTATGCATCTTTCTATTCCCGCCATAAGCACATAGGATGGGGAGCTGGTCTCATATATATCCAGATACCTCTCTACAGCCTCCGGCTTCACCCGGTCACTACAGATATGAAGCAGGGCTGTCTGGGTATAGGCTGGAAGTGTCTTGTGGACACTTTCTATTACAATGTCTGCTCCCTGCTTTATGACATTTTCCGGCATGCCATATCCAAAACCAAAATGGGCACCATGAGCCGAATCCACTATGAGCACCATCCCCTTTGCGTGGGCAAGCTCGGCGATTTGTGCTATGTTAGAGCTTATGCCGTCATAGGTCGGTGATGTGATTATCACTGCACTGGCATCCACTGTCTCCTCTATGGCTTTTTGCACAGCTTCTACACTGATCTGCCCCTGAATCCCCATGTCCGTGATAACCGGATACACATATGTGGGAATCAGTTCATTCAGGTACATGGCATTGTAGACCGCCTTGTGGGAATTTCTGGCAACAATCACCTTATCCCTCTTGCTTGTAGCTGCACTGACTGCTGCAAGTATTCCACAGGTGCTTCCATTTACCAGGTAATATGCCCTTTTTGAGCCATAGAGCCTGGCTGCCTTTTCCTGGGCTTCCTTCAGGATGCCCTGTGAGTGGTGCAGATTATCAAAGCCTTCTATCTCTGTGATATCTATCTGGCAGGCATCATCTGCACTTAACCTGCGCTTGTGCCCCGGCATGTGAAAGGGGTATGTATCTGATTTTGCATTTTCTAGTAATTTTTCCTTCAGCACTGTTGCGCCTTTCTACTTCTAATCTCTTATTTGCTGACAAAACTGCACCATGGGCATCCAATCTACCGCTGTGAACACCATATGATATCTGTCAACAAATGCTTACCCCAGATACCTGCCCAGCTCCGGCATCCAGTCGTCGAAAAATATCTCATTGTTACAGAGGGCATTCCAGACAGGCTCCAAAAAAGCCACTATGATATCCAGCGCGTCCTCCCATGGCTTTTCCTTTCTGACCTTTTTGCAGGCAGCAGTCCAGCGTTTTCTCATATAGCCGTACTCCCTGTATCCCTTTAGCTGGGCAAGTCTCTTCTGACTTATGAGCTTAGGGTTGCTCTCTGAGAATTTCTCAAACTCTTCCATGACATATCTGCCGCTTATGCTCTCAGTGCTCAAAATCTCGCTTGCTTTTATGTAGGCATTCATATCATGTATCAGTTCAAGCTTTGACACTATATCAAACAGGCTCTGGACCAGAATCCAGTCTGACGGAAACACCATGTAGCTTATTTTTTTATGCTTTGGGTTCATAGGTCTGAGCTCCATGGACACGGGCATCGTGATGTCTTTTGCCAGAGTTCTGGTGATGTGCACCGGATAGTCCACTTCCATATCCTCGTATTTAGCCGACAGTTTCCAACTATATCCCTGTCCGTTTTCCTCAAGCCTTCCATCCCAGTCCACATCGCTATGCTCCCTGAGTATCAGGTCTGATATTTCCTCCATGCTCTTTTTGTTTTCTATATATATTAGTTTTAGTCTCTTATCAGTTAGTTTCTTCTCGCCAAGCCAGATGTAATCATTCACGCCGGCTTCGCTTATCTTGTAGAGCAAATCCTCGCCTAAATACTTCCACATCACATCTGCAAATGGCAGGTTATTTTTTTCACTAATTTCTCTGACCAGCACCTTACAGCCACACTCCTATAAAACTCTGAACCTTTTTAATCACTTTTCGTTCTCTGGCATACTCAAGCAGGTTGGATATGTCCTTGTCCTCATCCTTTATATAGCCCTGTATCGCAGCCTTAAAGTCATCATGTTCCATCTTTGACTCATACTTGAGACAGTCGCATATCATCCGCTCCTTGTCATATATGCCAAAAGTGGCTCCATGCAGCTCGATTGTTGTTGCGCCAATATCCAGCGCCTCCGGCTCCGTGTAGTAGGGCACAATCTTTGGATAGTCCATCTTGAACCTGGACTTGGAGGTGTTCTTGTCAATGGCAAGCCGCCAGCCATAAGGTTTCTGGTCGATATAGCCATAGGCGTAGAGGGCACTCTCCATACAGAGCTTTGCATCCGGAAACAGTGCTGCCACCAGCTCCTCCTCTGAAAAACGCTCAAGTTTATCTGTATAATATCCGTTTTTCACCCTCACAATATCCCCTGAGTTGAGAAGCTCCACTATTCTTCTATAGTCCACTCCCAGCTTTCCAAGCTGTTCTTTTTTCACTATTCCACCATTTTCATCGATGGCTTTTAATACAACGTCTTTTACTTCTTCGATTTTCATTTTTTCCGCTCCATTAAAATTGTAGTGGTATTTATTTATATTTTAACTTTCTTAAAATCTATCGTCAACAGTGATTTTTTGTAATATAATAGATTTTCGGAGGTAAATATGGAACATTCAGAAAGCAGCAGGCGCAGCCCTTCCCGCGAAGCCTGCGAGAAAACTATTAAAAGAATATTGATGACAGAGGTTCTTGAGAACGGACGCAATAAGCACTTTAAATCTGCGGCGGATTTCATGAATTATTTTGAATCCCTCTATCCGGCTTCTGATGCCCTGACCAAACAGGTGCAGCGTGCAGTCAAAGCACTGGATATGCCAAAGGATGAGCATGGTTACTTTATTGCAAACAAGACAGTTGACCAGTTCAATCAGGAGAATGCGATTTCATCTGCCTTTAAAATAGCAAACGTGTCTGTGGATCCCATGGAGGATTATGAGACGGTTTTTCTCTACGCAGATGCCCCTTTGAGGAGCTACCTGATACACCTGCTCTCCACATCAGATACCTTTGCCGGCAAGCTTCTCACCATTGTGGAAACCTATAATGGGCTTATTATTTACACAAAAAGCCGCAGTCAGTTAGTTATTTTGCTGAATAGTCTGACAATTTAACTTCATTTGTGCAATGTCTTATATATCAAAAATCGACAAGCTTTTTCGCATCAGCTTGTCGATTTTATTTATGTTTTGTCGTTACATATGTCTTTTAAGTTGTTTGTCACTTAAACAAACGATCTTTTTTTCTGTATTTTTTCTTTTTTTCAACCGAATTTCTAAATCTGTCCTTGCGCTCTTTCTTAACCGACATGTTATGTCGTATCACATAGAAATTATCATATATCTTTTTGCCAGCCAGAGCCAATGCCGCAAGTATAATAAGCAGAATTATTATCATTACAAAAATAAATGGGCTGATTTTTATAACCTTCTTTTCAGCCTCCGGCTCATCCTTGTAAAATTCACTTTCCACCTTTGCCCCGGATGCCTGTATCTCCACGCTTCCCACCTCGTGCCCCGCGTAGGTATACTTGAGCTTGGCTATGGAATCGCTGGCACTCTGATCTAATTCGAATGTCGCATCTGAAAATGGCACTGTGCTTGGCAGTACTATGTATGCGTTCTTATCCAGAGTGGCAAAGAAATCATTGCTGTTTAGCACTCCCATGTCCTTCATGGCGTTTTCTGCTACTGTTGTGTCATTATCCTCGATTGACAGCGCATTAAAATTGCTGAAACAGTAGTCTATAAGGGCGTTGGTATCTGTATAGTGATCCGGTGCCTGGGCGTTCATTATGACAACGCACAGGGTAATGCCATCCTTCTCGGCATAGGTTACAAGTGTGCTGTTCGCCGCCACTGTGTATCCGGTTTTTCCACCTGTACAATACTCATTAATATACTTGCCGGTATTATAATAATGTAATATGTTATGATGATTACTTAAATATGTAGGTTCATCATGCTTGTTAGTTGGAGGTATGGTATAGGTCTCCGTCCCTGTTATAATCCTGAAATCCTCATTTTTATAAGCCTCACAGCTAATCAACGCCATGTCATAGGCACTGGTGTAGTGGTCTTCATCCGGCAGTCCGTTTGCATTATTAAAATGGGTGTCAGTACAGCCAAGCCTTTTCACTTCATCGTTCATCATATCAATGAAGGTGCTGTAATCTCCCCCCTTTTTCTCGCCAACATACTCTGCGACCTCATAGGCACATTCGTTGGCGGAGGCAAGCATAACTCCATACAGACACTGCTCTATGGTCATCTCCTCGCCTATATCCCGCCAGATGTGGGAGGTATCTCCCTCATTCTTGTATACAGCATCCTCTGAAAACACGACCTTTTCGTCCAAATCGCAGTTTTCAAGGGTAAGATATGTAGTTAATATTTTGGTAATGCTGGCTGGATAGTGCTGCTCGTGGCTGTTTTTTTCATAAAGTACTGCACCTGTATTAACCTCCATAACAACTGCACACGGTGATGCAATATCAGGTCCTTCCGGCCAATATTCCTCAGCCTTTATCTGCTTTGGGAAAACGCAGAGGCTGCTAATCATTGTGCAGGCTGTAAGTGTAATCAGACCAGCTCTTTTGATTATATTCTTTTTAATAAACATCAATATTGCTCCTATAATAAAATCTACATTTAGTATAATAGTTGAAATAGCACTGTGCAAGGCATTTTTCCTTGCACTTTCTGTCGTTTTATAATAGAATTCGTAAAGAAAGGAGCAGAACATGAGATTACGAAACATTCCAGGTGCTGATGAGGTTGTCTCAAACAGCAGCTATTGTATACAGGAGCCAGTTGAGCTGAAAGGCAGATGGCATGAATTTTTAGAAAACGATAATCCTATTCATATAGAAGTGGGTATGGGAAAAGGCCGCTTTATCATGGACTTGGCAGCCCTGCATCCGGATATTAACTATATAGGAATTGAAAGATATACCAGTGTGCTCTTAAGAGCCGTGCAGAAGATTGAGGAAAATCCCCTGCCTAATGTACATTTTCTCTGCATTGACGCAGCTACTCTCCCTGAAATATTTGGCAAGGACGAGGTTGATAAAATCTACCTGAACTTCTCTGACCCATGGCCAAAGGACAGGCACGCAAGACGAAGACTTACATCCCATGAGTTTTTGGACAGATACAATGAATTTCTGGCAGCTGAGGGATGCATAGAGTTTAAGACTGACAATCAGGATTTGTTTACATTTTCGCTGGAGGAGATTGAAAACTCACCAATATGGCATCTTGATGCCTCTACAAGGGATTTGCACCATGATGAAGTCATGAATCTGGGAAATGTCATGACGGAGTACGAGGAGAAGTTCTCGTCTAAGGGGAATCCGATTTGTAAGCTGATTGCTTCGAGGTAGAAGTGTAACACACAGTGAGGGAAGAGGTACACACTCGTTTACCTCTTCCCTCATTATTTTACAATCCCATTAACTTTATAATCTCACTTTCTGTACAAAATCCTTTGCACTTTTCTGCCATTTCTTCTAATTCACGCATATTATGCCTTGACAGCTCCGCCTTGACAGCTGCCAGCATTGCATAATTCATGCTTAGCTTCCTTGCTCCCAAACCTGCTAAAAGAGCCGCACCTTTTGGACTGCCTGCCATCTCACCACAAACCGAAATTGGTTTATTCTGTTTATTAAAGCTCGTAAAGACAAACTCTAAAAGCCTGAGCATCGCTGGTGAGTATGTCTGATAATATGGCTCCATAACTGCATTCATACGGTCTGCCGCACATACATACTGAGTCAAATCATTAGAACCGATACTGGCAAAATCAACCTCTTTTGCCACCAAATCTGCAATTATTGCAAGACTCGGGACTTCAATCATGATGCCTATTTTAATATCGTTATCATATTCCATCCCTCTGGCATCCAACTCCTGCATTGTCTCTCTTACTATATTTTGGGCTTTTCTTATATCCTCCAGACTGCCTACCATAGGGAACATAATCTGCAATCTGCCGTATGCTGATGCGCGAATCGCTGCACGCAGCTGTGTCTGCAAAATTTCCGGATGTGAAAAGCACAAACGCAATGCCCTCTCTCCTAAAAACGGATTGTCCTCTTTGGGCAAAGCAAAATATGGCAGAGTCTTATCTCCTCCAATATCCAGGGTTCTTAGTGTCACAGGTTTACCTTTCGCCTTCTCAAGAATATGGCGATAGACAATAAACTGTTCTTCTTCCGTTGGCATATGGTCATTCTCCATATACAAGAACTCTGTTCTGAAAAGACCAATAAAGTCATATGATTCCTCTACTGAGTCATACTGATCCGAGCCAACATTAATCCCAATATCAATTTTAACCCCATCTCTGGTGACTCCCTTTCGCAGTAAAAAAGTCTGTTCCTCTTGTATCTGATTTTTCCAAATCTCCTGCTTTTGTCTATATTCTTCCTTTTCCTCATTTGAAAAAGCAAGCAATACTTGACCAGTGAAACCATCAAGTATCAGACTTTGTCCATCCTTTATCTGTGCTATCGCACCATCTGCCCCCAGCACCGCCGGAAGTGAAAAACTTCTTGCCAGAATTGCACAGTGCGAGTTGGAGCCACCTGTCTCAGTAATCAATCCCTTGACGTGCCCCCTATCCAGGTTTGCTGTATCACTTGGCAATAAATCATGTGCTACTACAATCACATCTCGTTCAAAATAATCCAGTTTCTTTTCTTCTTTTCCTAATAAGAGACGAAGCACTCTTCTTTTTACATCCAAAAGGTCTGCTGCTCTGCCTGCAATCAATGGGTCATCGACCTGTTTTAAAAGCTCGGCATATTGATTGAATATCATATCAACTGCGCTTTCGGCTGTAAGGCAATCTTCCTTTATGGCATTCTCCGTCTCCTCAATCATTTCTTCATCATCAAGAAGCTCTTTATGGGCAGCAAAAATTTTTGCCTGTTCAGGGTGCTCTTTCTCCAATATGTCATAGAGTCTTTCTAATTCATCCTTTGCCCGATTCATTGCGTCATAAAAACGTTTACACTCTGTCTCTACTTCTTCCTTTGTGCAGATACCTTTTATAATAGTCAAATCCAGCGGTTCATACACATATGCTTCTGCCATGGCAATTCCTCTGGATACAGCATTTCCCTGTAATAGTCTGTGTTCTTCTCCCATACAAAACGTCTCCTTACTCACCAAAGCCAGATGCAATCAATTCAGAGAGTGCCTCTACTGCCTCTGCAGCATCCGCACCTTCCGCTGCCAGCTCAGCCTTTGTGCCCTGTCCTATTCCCTCAGCTAAAAGGCGTACCATTGATTTTGCATTGACTGGTTCTCCGCCCTCTTTACAAATGGTGATTTTAGATTCAAACTTCTTTGCAAGCATAACAAAATCAGATGCCGGTCTTGCATGAAGTCCTGTTTTATTTATAAATTCTACTTGTTTTGTAACCATTCTATCCACCTTCTTACTTTTATAATTCCTCACCATTGCTGGCAATACACTTCTGATACCAATAAAAGGAGTCTTTCCTTATACGTTTTCCGCTGCCTTTTCCTTCATTATCTAAATCTACATAGATAAATCCATAGCGTTTTTTCATTTCTCCTGTACTGGCACTTATAAGATCTATACAGCCCCATGGTGTATATGCAATTAAATCTACCCCATCTTTTATGGCTTCCTTCATCTGCTCTATATGCTCCTTTAAATAAGCAATACGATAATCGTCATGTATACAGCCATCCTCTACTTCATCAGCAGCACCCAGACCATTTTCTACGAGCATAACCGGTATCTGGTACCTGTCATAAATTGCATTGAGCAGATAGCGCAGACCCTTAGGGTCAATAATCCAGCCCCATTCACTTGCCTGCAAATATGGATTCTGCACGCCAAGCATCATATTTCCAGCAGCCTTTTGTACCTTCTCGTCTCTTGTGACGCAGCGCGATGTATAGTAGCTAAAACTAAAAAAGTCCACACAGCCATTCTTTAAAGTATCTGCATCTTCCGCTTCTTTGTTTATAACAATGCCATTTTCTTCAAAAAAACGATTCATATAATATGGGTATTCTCCGCGGATGCAGATATCTCCACAGAACCAGTTGCTCTTTTTCATCTGCCATTGTGCTTCCAGCATATCATCTGGTGAGCATGTATAAGGATACACTCCTGCTGCTGACAGCATGCAGCCCACCTTGTTTTGAGGATTAATTCTATGTGCTAAATCCACAGCTTTTGCACTTGCGAGAAATTGATGATGCAATGCCTGAAAACGAGTCTGCATCTCTTCCCTGGTTTCGAGTTTCTTCATCCTGCTCATACCGAAGAGGTCATCTCCGTCCTCTGGTAAAATTCCCGCACCAAGAAGCGTCCCAAAACGGCTGACTAAAGTATTCATTTCATTGAATGTCAGCCACAAATCCACTTCATCCTTATATTCCTCAAAAACAGTCTGGCAGTAATGTAGAAAAAAACTAACCATTTTTCTATTTTGCCAGCCGCCATAAGCTTCACATAAGTGGTATGGCATTTCATAATGTGAAAGTGTCACAAGTGGTCTTATATTCCATTTTTTACATTCAGCAAACACCCTATGGTAAAAATCCAGCCCCTTTTGATTTGGCTTGTCTTCATCACCCATAGGAAAAATCCTTGACCATGCAATCGACAGGCGAAGCACTTTAAAACCCATCTCTCCAAATAGTGCGATATCTTCTTTATAATGATGATAAAAATCAATAGCATGATGACTTGGATAATGCTCGTCCGACCTCAATTCTCTGGTAAATATCCGCGGAGATGTTTTAGTCCCCGCGGTAATGTGATCAGAGATTGACTCCCCTTTATTATCCTCGTTCCATGCTCCTTCTACCTGGTTTGCAGCAATCGCTCCTCCCCATAAAAAGCCTGTATCCATTAAGCCACCTCTTTTGCTTCCTGCTCCTTAGCAATTAAATCACGCTCATATACCTTAAAGAATGGACGATATATAACCCATGCCACTATAAATGCAATTACAGGAATCAATACATTTGTCCATGATAATGTACACAGATATGGTGATACACCAACCGGTAGTGTAGCTGTAATCATGGTGAATGCAGGTTTAAAAAGACCAACCATATATCCAAAGTAACAGATAATCATAGTAATTAATGGATTAATAATAAATGGAATAGCAAGTACAGGGTTATACATAATTGGATAACCAAATGTAGCCGGCTCATTGATATTAAATACTCCCGGTACAACCGCAGCCTTGCTCACTGCTTTAATCTGCTCCGACTTTGAGAAAAGTCCCATAACACAAAGCGCCAGTGTATTTCCTGTACCACCACAGCAGTTCATGATACCGAATAATGCTACCGGTACGAATACAAGTGCTTCACCCTTAGATACATGCTCTGCGTTGTTTGCTATGTATTCCATAAGCGGTGCCATGATAGCAATATAGACAACCATGGTTCCATGAATACCAAATGTCCAGAGTACATTTGCCACCAATACTACAATGATGATTCCCGGTACACTTGTAAGTGCTCCAAGTGGTGCTGATAAAAGATAAGAAATTGCATATGGAAGAGATATTGTCATAACGTTCAAACAAACACTTCCTATTGTATGCCATATTGCAATATTGATAACAAGCGGAATCAATGATGCAAAAGTATCCTGCAGGAATTTTGGTACAGCATCCGGCATCTTAATCATCAGATGATGCTTCTCACAAAAATGAGCCATTTTAACTGTACAAAGCGAAATAATAATTGCGGTAAACATACCGACTGCACCCAGACAGGAATTGTCTATTCCGGTAAAAGTGCTCCCATCTGCAAGCTCTACTGTTTTAATTGGTCCTGCAACAATCAGAAAAATCAGCATTGCATTCAGAGCATTAGTCAGCGCCTGCATCTTAAGCGATTTCGCGTAAGAATAGGCAATAGTAAATGCCATGTATACGGAAATCAATCCCATGGACAAGTCATATGGTACCAATAGTGTCTTATAAATTGCATCATCCGTTGTCCACGCTCCAAAAAATGTCGGTATAATTGCAATTAACTGGAATATTGCACCAATCAGGATTATACCCATTGCCATCATCATACCAGCTGACACTGCGGCAATCGCCTTATTTCCCGCACATTTTTCGCCGATGGTTTTAACTTTTTGCATGAATTTGCTTTCATAGAAATTACTCATATCCTTCTCCTTTTCATTTTATAAAACCCTTGCCCAATATTACTGTGGATAAATCTCATCCACCTGCTTCATTATGTTTTCTACGTTACCGATGGCATAATCATATGCCGCAATTACTGCAATCGGCATCTGTGTCACTTGTGCAATTTCAGCCTTTTTGTAGGATACCTGTGGTCCTAACAGGATTACGTCATAATTTTTGTAAGAATCCTCATATGCTGACATTCCCACTGCATCAATTTTCAAATCAATGCCCTTTTCCTGTGCGTACTTTTCCATTTTCTTCATCAAAATTCCTGTTGACATGCCCCCAGCACATATCAGTAATACTTTTCTTTCCATATGCCCCTCCTTATTTTTCCTTATATAATAGAATCATTTCCTTGATAAGATCTCCCGCAAGCGCGCTTCCCATCAAATGATCCTGTGCATGACAAAGCAGAATACTGACACTTTCCACCTTGCCCTTTGCATCCATCTGTAAAAGTTTTCTGTGTGCCTCATGGGCTGTCTGCAGACTCTTTTCTGCACTTTCCATTAGTTGATCAGCCTGAGCAAAATCCTTCTTTTTGGCAGCCTGTAAGGCTTCAAACGCTGCGGATCTGGCAGCTCCGGAATTTGCAATAATCAACATGGAAATTTCCTCCAATGCTTCCTGTAATTCTTCGCTCATAGTAACCCTCCTTCTTTTTATATTTGATATATAATCATCAGTATGTTTGCAGCCTCATCATCACTAAATATGATGTGAAAAGCTTTTTCCATAGGTCTTAACATCCTGAGTAGTTCCTGAAATTCTTTCTTATATTGATGCAGGATTGCCTTTCTCTTTGGGTTTTCCGGAGAACTTTCTCCAGATGCCAGGCGTTCAATACAGCAGGCTGTATGGATTAACAAGCCCATCTGTGCATCCTGTGTCATATGTTTTAGCTTCTGATCTACCCCTTGCAAAAAATCCTCAACATAGGATTGGACCTTTTCTACATCTACATGAGTAAACTGCCCTGCCAGATAAGCAAAGACTTCCTGATAATTAATCGTATAGTCTCTGGACACTGTTCTGCGCAACAGTTCTGGTAATCGTTCCTTTGGCGTCATAAACACTTCTGTAATAGAACAAAATGGTATAGAGTATATTTTCGGGTCAAAGGTGCCCACAACACAAAGTATGGTTCCTTGACGCATCAAATCCCGAAAGGTCTCTTGTAAAGCCCTTGAATCACTCATAGATAATGGTATAATCTGTACATCCTCCATATGACCATATCTTTCTATGTATATCTTTAGTTCTTCTGCTCCACCTTTTCCTGTAGTACATAAGGTAATAAGATACTTTTTCTGGCTGGTAGCAAAATCTCCTACACTTTTCATTGTGTCCCTATACACAGCATCCAGATTCGGTGAAATCATAGCCTTTCTTGCCAGTTCAACCCCCATCGTCGTAACCGGAGCAGGAAAAAGTCGAATCATAATACCAGTTTCATCTGAAATGTCACCTGCAATTTTTGAAATTAAATCACTATCATATACAATGAAGACTCCCTGCTTCTGCTCAATTTCCAAAATACACTTTTTCAGTTCGTCATAAATCCGTGCCTCGCTTTGGCGATGCGATACCTCAAAAGAAAAGATATTATCCATTCCCGTAATCTCTGTGATTGTCCTCACAATAGATGTTGCTATGTCCTTTCCATAAAAAGCATATAGGATAACTATTTGTCCCTTATCCATCTGCTTTGGTGGTTCATAACACAGAAACATTGTAATCAGGATTACCTCGTCCACCGAAAGCTGCCTGCCATAAGCTTCTTGTATTTCTTCTGCAAATGCAAGGCTCAGCATATATTCCTGTTTGTATTTGGTTACAACTTCCGATATTTCCAAACGGTCCATCACTTCTGTAGTCTTTATTCCATTCACTACATTTTTCATATGAAGGCATAATCCAAAAAATACAGAATCTTCTATTTTCCTGTTTCTTTCACTCTCTATTTTTGCAAGGAAGCGTTCCACCATATCAATCAGCTTTTCATCCACAATCAGTTCCAGCTCTTTACGACTGCGTACTTCGTGAATCAGTTTTTTCTGATATTTGCCAAAAGCTCTTTCTACTTCCGTACTTAACAGCATTTTGATATCATCGTCTTCAATGCCTTCCGCTTCTAGCAGTTTTGCTTTCTGGCGCAGTTCCTTATAAATATTCTTTGTTTCTGTCTCACTTACACGCATCTGGCTGCCATCAAAAGTAAAAATACTGTTTTCAGGTATAAGGCTTTCGATTTCACCCCTCACCTGTCCGAAACGGGACATGCCTTGTCTTATCTTCGAATCAAAATCGCTGACATATAGTGTAATCTTATTTTCATTTGCCAATTCCCTCACATAGGCGTTGGCGCAGCCAATCTTGATATCTCGTTTTAGCTGTTGAAAATTCTCAGGACACTCATATAAGAGCAAACATCTCATCAATTCTTCTTTGACAACCAGTTCTCTGCCTACCCTTGAGGCTTCTGTTGAAAAGAGTGTCTGAATCATTTCCATACGCTCCTCAATAGGTCGTTCAGTGATGCGTGGCATAGTTACAATTATTGGAAATTCGCTCTGAAATTCTTCCTGAGCAGGCTGTGCATCCGGTGTACAACTGGCAATCAAAAGCCCCTTTCTGCCGGGCTTTGTGCTGCATTCCGCAATTTCTCTCAGTAAACCACCATCCAGGTACTGCACATTATCCATATACAAAATTCCGCTCTCCGCATCCTTTAGCATGCCGCTTTGGCGTTCTCCCAGCAGCTTTTCTCTAGCCTCTTTGGCACTTCCCTGATAATCTCTGCAATTCATCTGCAAAAATGAAGTCCCATCTGAAAATATCTGTTTGCTCAGACAATATTCATATATTATATGTGCAAACTCTTTCTTTCCTGTTCCCTTTTCTCCTACAATTAAAATGTTAAGACTTTTGCCCGGATATAAAACCGCTGCCTTTGCCAATTGAATCGCATGCTGCAAGCTTCCATTCCATCCTGTCATCTTACAGAAGCATTCTTCCTCATCATTTGCAGTTGTACATATTATTGAATATAAAACTGGTCTGCCATTTGATTTTTGTACCCTGCCTTCTTCCACCAGCACATTTAGCAAGCTGCTGACATTTGTTCGTTGCAGCGACATTGCCTGCGCTATATAAGCTGTTGAAACACCTCCCCCATTTTCTGTCGTCTGATGCATTTGAATAAAGTCATATATCTTTTCTTTGTTTGATTTCATAGCTCTTCTCCTATGCCTGCCTTGTTTCTGTATACCTAAGAAAAACTATACACTTTATACAATAGAAAATCTACCACTGCCTATTTTTATTGTCAAAGTGCTCAGTGTATAGAATTTTTCTAACAATTCATATACATACATGCCTTTATTTTGAATAATTTTCTATACTTTTTGCACATTTTGTCAGTTTTATATGCCTAGTGTATAATTCTGACTGGTTTTAACAGAATAGTGTATATCTTTTTTATAGAAACAAAAAAAGCATGAACTTCGATATATCTCAATCAAAATTCACGCTCTACATAATTTAATTTCTATTCATATTATCTAAATATCATAATTGCATTATGTTGATTTCACTTAAATGCAAATCTTACATAATCACAACCATATCGTCATTATCAATCAAATCTTTATCCATCCCTATCCTATTGAGATAGCTGATAGAATTCCACATCTCATAATTACCCTCTTTCCGCTGGGACGGATTGCGGTATTCTCTTCTGGCATCCCTGAAATACTGCATTGCCTCCTTATTTCTGCCCATCTTCTGATAGCAGGACGCAATATTACTGTAGGATAGTGCCTTGAGGTTCTTTGAGTTCATAACGGCAGCAGTTGCAAGGCTCTCCAGATAACAGTCAAACGCATTTGTCTCATCGCTTTCCATCGCATAAGCCATGCCCAAAATATTAAGATTTTCAACGTATTTCTCCAAATCTCCTACCTGCTTGAGTAATTTTAATGATTTTTGTATATGTTCAATTGCATCTGCAATATTATGCTCCACCAGGGCATCCTGACCAGCTCTTATTTCTTTGTCAGCCATGCTTTCAAGTTCTCTTTTGTTTAACTTGCTTGACATAGGTTCCTCCAGTCAATCTATTACTTTTTTACTATTTTTAGTATATAGGTTATTTTTTATATTAATAGTCTTGACTTATGAAAAGTTAGTGTTCCAGCTTGCAATTAGAGTTGTGACATGTGAATTGTTATTTAAATGGTGAGTTATTTTTTATCGCATAACCCTAGCGATAAGCTCGAATCCGCAGCTTCGCTGCTTCTCCGTTGCTTCGCAACTACGATTCTCGCTTTTCGTTGCCATGCATCCAGAGAAGCTGCCAGTGGCAGGTTCTCTGGTTAGGGCGTCAAATTGCGTTAGTCTGTCTTGCAAGCCAGCTTGCATCCAGGCTAACGCAATTTGACTTTCTTTATGCGATAAAAAAAAGCACCGACCCCATGGCTCCTTCGTCCATAAAACCGATACTTTATTAGTGCGCCTCCAGGGGCTCGAACCCTGCACACCCTGATTAAGAGTCAGGTGCTCTACCAAATGAGCTAGAGGCGCTTGTATTAAATTTACGTCTTTCCTAAACGCAAAATTTATTATATAGTATAGGTAATAGAAATGCAAGACTTTTTTTAAAAAATTTAATGAATTTGAAAGGAAATGTTTATGAACGTCGAAAAAAGATTATTAAACTACGTTTCTTACTGGACAACCTCCGATGAAACCAACCCGAACATTCCTAGCAGTGAGCGCGAATTTACACTTGCAAGGGTACTTGAAAAAGAGTTAAAGGACTTAGGTCTGGAAAAGGTTACTTTGACTGACCACTGCTATGTCTATGGTCTCCTGCCTGCCACACCTGGCATGGAAAGCAAAAAGGCTGTTGGATTTATAGCCCACATGGACACAGCTCCTGATTATTCAGGCGAAAACGTCAAACCTCAGATTATCCCTGACTACGACGGAAATGATGTGCTGTTAAAGGGGTCAGGTGCTTATCTCAAGGTCAGCGATTTTCCATCGCTTAGCACTTTGAAGGGCAGAACACTTATCACAACAGACGGAACCACCCTGCTGGGCGCAGACGACAAGGCTGGTGTTGCAGAGATAATGACTGCTGTGGAGGAGATAATAGACGAAAGGCTTCCTCACGGCGACATCTGGATTGGATTCACTCCTGACGAGGAAGTGGGCGCCGGTGCAGATTTATTCGATTTGGACTATTTTAAGGCTGAATATGCCTACACTGTTGACGGAGACTACGAGGGCGAGGTCGCTTATGAGAATTTTAACGCTGCCAGCGCAACATTTAATATAACAGGCGTAAATGTACATCCGGGCGAGGCAAAGGACATCATGATAAACGCAGCTCTTGTGGGCTGTGAAATCGCAGGCATGCTTCCTGAAAATGAGACTCCTGCCCATACAGAGGGACGCGAGGGCTTTTATCACCTGTGCGATATGTCAGGAGACGTGGCATCCGCAACCTTATCTTATATAGTAAGAGACCATGACAAAAACGTATTTGAGAGCCGCCTCAACCGCTTAAGGACTATTGAGGTTGAAATGAACCAGAAGTATGGAGCAGGCACTGTTTCCCTGAATATCTCCCATTCATATGAAAATATGCTCTCTGTAATTGAGAAAAATATGTATACCATAGACCTTGCCCGCGAGGCTATCTCATCTGTAGGTCTTGAGCCACTATCCCGCCCTGTACGAGGCGGTACCGACGGCGCCAGACTGTCATTTATGGGACTGCCATGTCCAAACCTTGGTACTGGCGGATATGGCTTCCATGGTCCATTTGAACACATAAGTGTGGAGGGCATGGAGACTGCTGTTAAGATTATTAAGTATATTGCAAGTCATTCTGTGGAGAAATAAAGGATAAATTAATCCCGGAGCAACTACTCCGGGATTTTCTCACTTCATTTATAGATTTGCAATTAATGCCGCTATTTCATCATCGCTTAACTTTTTGTTTGGATCTGATAAATCCGGCATTGGTGGTATTTCTGGCTCGCTGGCTGCCACAGGCTCATCAGCTGGTTCTGACATACTATCGGCATTGGCAAATATTGCAGCTATCTCCTCTTGGCTCAGCTTCTTGTTTGGGTCGGGCAGGTCTGGCATTGGTGACACTTCCTCTACTGCCTCTGGGGCTGACACGCTGTCTGCATTGGCAAACATTGCGGCTATCTCTTCCGGGCTCAGCTTCTTGTTTGGGTCGGATAAGTCTGGCATTGGTGGCACTTCTTCTGCTGCTGGCTCTGCAACAATCTCTGGCTCACTGTCCATCACCGGTTCGTCTACTACTACCTCTGGCTCACTGTCCACCACTGGTTCGTCTACTACTACCTCTGGCTCACTGTCCATCGCTGGTTCGTCTACTACTACCTCTGGCTCACTGTCCATCACTGGTTCGTCTACTACTACCTCTGGCTCACTGTCCATCACCGGTTCGTCTACTACTACCTCTGGCTCGCTGTCCACCACTGGTTCGTCTACTACTACCTCTGGTTCACTGTCTATAACCAGCTCCTCTGCTACTACCTCCTGTTCGCTGTCCATCACTGGTTCGCTGTCTATAACCGGTTCCTCAATAACCTCCGGCTCTTCAATTTCCTCGACAACCGGATCCACAAGCTCCTCCTCTGCAAAGGAATCTATTATCAGGTCATCATCACTAACCTCTGCACTTTCCATCTGGACTGGTGTCTGAACTGCTGCCTGCACAGCTGGCTCCTGCATTGGCGCTGGTGCTGGTGCTGTCATAACCGGCATACCTGTCATCTGGACTGTGACTGGCTGTGTAGGTACATTAACATCTGCTGTAAGCTGTACCGGCTGTGAAGATATAATCTGCTGAGTCTGCATGATTGCCTGATTCAGTCTGATTTCCATATCCTTTATATCCTCAACCAGCTCCTGCTGCTTCATGATAAGCTGGGTCACTGCATCTGAACTGATATCCTTCTGCTCGCTGATAAGCTCTCCGTTGTTGTTTGACAGCCTGTCCTCGAACTCTGTAATTTTGTCCATCACCTGATCATTTGATGCGATGATTGCCTCTGCATTCTCCCTGTTCTTGCTTATGACTGCCTTCGCAACACCCTTTTGCGCAGTAACGATTTCCTCTGTCGGAACCTTTGCGCTGGCCTGAAGAATATCTATTTTATCATCAATCTCTTCAAAATATTTCTTTAACAGCAGATATGATGCCTTTTCTGATTTTAGTATGCTCTCATACTGCTCATCTCTTCTTTTTTCTCCGGCAAGTTTGATTGTGAAAGCACTATTTACCGCTATATTTAAAAAGATAAGCATCAATACAGCAAATAGTGCTATCGGCAGATACTGTGCCGGGTAATTGACCATTGTGTAAAACTCCGCAACAAGGGCAAGCGCCAATAACAGTGTTGAGAAAATAAGATGAATTTTAGCTGATGTTTGCTTTTTGTCTTGCATATTGAATCTCCCTCCGTGGATATCTTTCGCAAATTTCATGTTTCATTTTATTGTATAAACCCTAACTCCAATCTCGAATCCGCAGCTTCGCAACTAAGATTCTCGATTTTTGTTGCCATGCATACAATAAAATAGACTACTTCTATTATAACTTGAAGTAGTCTGAATGTCGATATTTTTTTGTGACTATAATCCTATTTAAAGCACAATTTATAATATTTTCTATAAATGAAGTAAGATGCCACACAGGTCACAATTTCTGTTACCGGAAAAGCCACAAACACTCCTGTTGCTCCAACTCCTGATATGCGGCTCAAGGCAAAGGCAGCCGGAATGATAACCACAACATATCTAAGTAGTGAGACAACCAGCGATGGCATTCCCCTGCCCAGTGCCTCAAGCACACCGCAGCAGGTAACTGATACTGCTGAAAAAATAAATCCTATGCTTATTATTCGAAGTGCCTGAACACCAATGGCTATTGTCTCCTGACTGGATGTGAAAATTCCAATAAGCTGGCCCGGTATAAACATTGACAACGCCATGCCGACAGCCATAACTATTGCATTTATGCCAAGGGAGGTCCTGAAAACGCTCTGCACTCTCTTTTCCTCACCTGCACCATAATTGTAGCTGACGATTGGTCTGATTCCCTGAATGACGCCGCTGGCACTGAGATAGATAAAGGTCTGGAGCTTGAAATATGCTCCCAGCACAAGGATATATTTATCTGAAAATACTGCAACTATACCATTAAGCGCTGAAATCAAAACAGATGGCAGTGCCATATTTAACGTGGCAGGAACTCCAACCAGATAGAGGCTGCACATAAGCTCCTTTGGGAAAGCCAGATTTTTTCTGCTGAAGCTGACCGGAATAGGTTTTACAATCATAAAGATGATATATGCAAGCAAGGTCAGAGTCTGTCCGATTCCTGTTGCGTAGGCAGCTCCTGCGATTCCCCATTCAGGAAAAGGACCGATTCCAAAGATAAGCAGTGGATCCAGAACAATATTTGCCACGAATCCAACCAGCATGCATGCCATGGTTTCCTTCATCCTGCCCACGGCCTGGAAAACTTTTTCTATACAGATTCCTGCCATTATGATGACTGAGAACAGGAAGGCTCTGTTGGCATAGGCAAGTGCCATGTCAAGGATAACCTGATTTTCTGTATACAGGGACAAAAACCATGGCATTGCAGCAAGGCAGACCACCATAAGTATGATTCCATGTATTATACTGAGGAGCAGTCCTGTTGAAGCAGCCTGATTTGCTGTCTTTTTGTCATTTGCCCCCAGACAAAATGCTATTTTTGCATTTATTCCCACACCAAATCCGACTGCAATCGCAGTCATCAGGCTCTGAATTGGATATACAAGGGAAAGGGCAGTCATCGCGTCCTCGCTGATGCTTGCGACAAAATAGCTGTCTACGATGTTGTAGAGCGAGTTCACTGCCATGGATATTACCATTGGCAATGACATTGATATTACGAGTGGTAAAATTTTCTTTTCCTTCATAAACTCCTGGTTCATGGTGATTCCTCCTGAATTATTGCTGTGTTATCGCATAAACCTAACTGCAAGCAAGCTTGCAGTCTGAAATTTTCATCGTACTTATTTTATGCGTAAAAAAGCCACACAGAATTAACTGTGTGGCCGAAAAAAGATTTCTCTTGAAAAGTGCCGTGCTCCCATATGGGTTTTATGCGTGCATATTATCATGACTGTTGCATGATGTCAAGAAGTTTTTTATAATCGCTAATCTTCATAACGATATTCTCGTTTTTGGGTCTTGATATAATTAGCAAATGTCAAATATTCATCTTATATACATTCTAGCCTCATAAGGTCTCAAAACCCCTGCATCATCCGCATCCCCATAATTACTTATAAGAATCTCCATGCCCTGGCACTCCTCTGCCAGCGGCATATCCACAGTCTCCCCGAAGAAATTGCAGACTACGAGCAGGGTCTGGTCAGCATTCTTCCTCTCATAGGCAAATATGCTCTCGTCATCCTCCAGAAGCAGCCTGTACTCACCATCTACAAATACCGGGTATTCCTTGCGGAGCTCTATGAGCCTTCTGTAGCAATTGAATATAGAATCCGGGTCATCCACCTGACTCTTTGCATTTATATCCTTATAGTTGTCGTTTACCTTAATCCAAGGCCTTCCTGTTGTAAAGCCTGCATTAGCAGAATCATCCCACTGCATAGGTGTGCGGGCATTGTCACGACCCTTGGCGTAGATGGATTTCATCACATCCTCTTCCGGATAGCCTGCTGCCAGACGCTCTTTGTAGGCATTAAGGATTTCCACATCCTGGTAATCAGCTATGTCATACCTTACATTTGTCATGCCCAGCTCTTCACCCTGATATATATAAGGGGTTCCCTGCATGCCATGAAGCAGAATGGCAAGCATTTTTGCCGACTCTACCCTGTATTCCTTGTCATTTCCCCATCTGGAAACTATACGAGGCAAATCATGGTTGTTCCAAAACAGACTGTTCCATCCACAATTGTACAAGCCTTTCTGCCAGTGGGTAAATACCTGCTTAAGCTTCTTAAATGGAAGAGGTGCCAAATCCCATTTTTCCTTGCCTTCCTGCTGGTCCAGACCAATATGCTCAAACTGGAATACCATGGAAAACTCACTGCCATCCGGATTGCTGTAAAGCTTTGCCCTGTCAAGGTCTGCTCCCCAGGCTTCTCCTACAGTAATCAAATCTCCCTTCTGAAAGGTCTCTTTGCTCAGTTCACGGAAATACTCGTGCAGTCTTGGTCCATTTATGGTGATTTTCTTATCCGGATCCTTGGCAATCTGGTCGATTACATCAAGTCTGAAGCCACCAACACCCTTATCCATCCACCAGAGAATCATATCGTAGATTTCCCTGCGAACCTTTGGATTATCCCAGTTTAAGTCTGGCTGCTCTGGCAAAAACTGATGGAAATAGTACTGCTTCAGCTCTGGTATCCATTCCCATGCGCTGCCACCAAATACACCTCTCATGTCGTTTGGCGCTGTGCCTTCCTCGCCATCCCTCCAGACATAATAGTCGTGGTATGGGTTGTCCTTGCTCTTTTTTGCTTCCTCAAACCATCTGTGCTTATTAGAGGTATGGTTTAAAACCAAATCCATTATAATCTTTATATTATATTTTCCTGCCTCTCTTATCAGGGCTTCCATGTCCTCCACATTTCCAAACATGGGGTCTATGTCCTGATAATCCGAGATGTCATAACCATTGTCAGCCTGTGGCGACTTGCAGACCGGCGACAGCCAGATTGCGTCTATGCCCAGCTTTCCCAGATAGTCCATCCTGCTTATGATTCCTTTTATATCCCCTACTCCGTCCCCGTTGCTGTCCTGAAAGCTCTTCGGGTAAATCTGATATACTACCGCGTTTTTCCACCATTTTTCTTTGTTCATCATCATCCTCCATTATATTTTCCATAACTGTTCAGCACCTTCACGATTACCAGCCGCATATTTCTGTACTGAATAGCTGCGTTTTCTATATTGTGCAGCACAAAGCCCCCATTAAGAGGCTGACCTGTGCTGTCTCATTTGCCTGTTTGAATTAAAATTTCACCTTAGTCATATTCTAACACGTATTACCAATATTATGGTAGTAAATTTTCGTTGACAATCCTTATTAACTGGTTTTAAACTAACCATACATTAACTAAGCTTAAATAGCTTTCCACACAAAACCTACGCAAATCTGCTGGTATACAGTTGTTTTGACGAACAAAATATGAACTGCTGCGGGTTTCCAATAAACTACGAAACGTAAAAGCATATGCAAATTTAAGCACCCTATCCACGATTCACTCCCGCAGCTAACTTCATATTTTTTCGGCAAAATACACTGTATATCAGTAGATTAACACAACCTAAAATGTGGAAAGCCCAACCAATAATTGTATTCAAGAGGGATAAAATATGAAGCACATAAAGAGTTTTTTCATTATAACAATCAGCATCACCATCATGGCAATCGGTGTATATTTCTTCAAATTTCCAAACAACTTCACCTTCGGCGGCGTAACCGGTGCTGCTGTCGTATTCGCAAACCTGCTGCCTGTGTCAGCCAGTATGTTTTCAACCATTGCAAACATGATTCTGCTGGTCATCGGCTTTATTTTCCTTGGAAAAAACTTTGCCATTAAGACCACCTACGCCACAGTACTCCTGTCTGTGGAGCTGCTTGCCTTTGAAAAATTAACCCCACTGACCCATCCACTTTCAAATGAGCCAATGCTGGAGCTTATATTTGCCATCGCCCTTCCTGCGATTTCATCCGCCCTCCTCTTCTACGAAGGAGCTTCAAGCGGTGGAACAGACGTAATCGCAATGATTGTTAAAAAATATACAAACGTTGAGGACATCGGCATGGCGCTTTTCCTCACAGACTTAGTAATGATTATCATCGCCTGCTTCGTATTCGACATAAAGACAGCCCTGTATTCATTTGTAGGTCTTGTGGTGAAATCCTTCATGATAGATGCGATTATTGAAAACATCATGCTGAGAAAATCCATTATGCTCATCTGCAATGACAAGGATGTGATTTGTGATTTTATCATCAACGAGCTGGGCAGGAGTGCCACCTATGTGGATGCCAAGGGTGCCTATACCGGCGAGCGCAACTATATAGTTTTCAGTACGCTCACCAAGAAACAGGCTGTGGAGCTCCGCCGTTTTATCCACGCTAACAAGCTCCACGCATTTATGTCCGTCATGAGTACAAGTGAGGTCTTTGGAAAAGGCTTCTCATCCCTTTAATGCCTTTCTCATTGCCATGCCCATGGCATACTCTGACAATGGCTTTTTATACAGGGCTGTGGACAGGGCATACTGCAAGGCAGCCCCCAGAAAAACTGTCAGATAGCAGATTAGTACAAGCCCTCCCATACTCATATGCTCAACCAGAGCAGATAAAAGTCCCCCTTCATAATTATTAAATGATTCACTGGTGAATATATATGACAGCGCCATAACCGGTACAAGCATTAATACTATCGACAGAGCAAAATACTTATAAACTATAGCACTGTAGAAATTCAGGACTATACAAAACATACATACTGAAAGCAGTACATACATCAGTCCCTCTTTATTTTCAGGACAAGACCTTATCTCAAAAATCTTTAGCAGCACTATGATGGTCATTGCCACCAGTTCAAAGAAACAGTTTGATAAAGCCGGGTACAAAACCTGTAATTTCTTTTTATATGGCGATGCCGCAACCATGCTGCTCATTCCCATACCATATAGAATCTGTGAAAAATAAATCGGAGCAAGAACGATAAAGAAACCTCCTATCCAATGCATTCCCTGAAAAAAATACTCCCACATAAGTCCAACGATTACAAAAACAATCATGAAAATCATCTGAACCTGAGCCTTAAAGCCATATAAGGATAGCTGTAAAGCCTTTTTAAAATCATTTATCATAGTAACATCCCTCCATCTTTTTACATCCGGTCCTAACACTTATTGCCGAAATCACCACTGCAAGCAGAGGACACAGGACAGTGCCCCATTTTGCGCAGTTGATTGCTACTGCTATAAAGGAATAGGCAAAGCCTGTCAGATAACAAAACAAAAACCCTGCCACTACACTTGAAAAATATCTGCTTAACCAGATTACAAGCGACATTACAGCACCTGCCAGCCAGTATATGTTCCATGCAAATATTATGTCATTTGTGCCTATCGTGCTGCTTCCCATGCCCACTGATATAGCCATATAGGTCAGGCTGATAAGTGCCATGTAGACATATCTTCTGATACAGTCAATGAGCACTACATTTTTCATGTACTTAACCCCTGCCCTGGACGCCTGCACCAGACTCAGTCCCGTGTAGTCCTTTGCCTGTATGCCGCCCAGCATCCAGCTATCTGCAAAAATCTCATAGGCTGCCTCTGTACACAAGAGCCCAAGCAGTGCCAGTATGGTCATATCATTTACCGACATCATAATCCCCAGTGCCAGCAGTGCTATTGGAAAAATCACCAGCACCAGCCACCTGTAGAGTCTGGGTGTATAGCTTAAATAACATTTTATTGCTCTCATAATATCCCCCCTACAGCAAATGAATCTTAGTGCCCTTTTTCATAACTGCCACACTGATTTGTGAAAGGCTCGGTGCAGAGACCTGGATGTCAAGACCAGCCAGCCTGTTTAAGTCCTCTGCAAGACAGATGCCCTCGTAGCCGTATGCGTTTTTGTTGATGGAATAGAGGATTTTCTCTGCCTTTTCAGTGTCCTCTGCTTCACCCTTTACCAGGATGTATTTCTCCTTCAAATCCTCCACAAAGCCCTGTTCTGCCACATGTCCCTGCTCCATGATAATGGCATAGTCTGTGACATTTTCCATGTCTGCAATATTGTGGGTAGAGAAAAATACAGTCTTTTCTCCCTCACCCTGCCCGATATAATCATGTATCATGTCGCAGAGCACATCCCTCATCAGCGGATCAAGGGGCGAAGCCGGCTCATCCAGCAGAAGCAGCTCTGTCTCTCTGGCAAGCACTCCTGCCAGCATGAGCTTCATGCGGTTTCCATCCGAGAGGCTGCTGACCTTTTTACCCCATCCAACCTTTCCAAGCTTTGCGATTTGGAGCATATCAACATACTTCTCATATTTTTCCTTGCTGAAATTTTGAAACAAAAGGCTGTTTATCTCCTCCACCTGAGTCACAGTCCAGCCTGGCAGATAATAGCTGCCTGGTCCTGTGTAGCCTATCATTTCCTTTACAGGGTTACCATCCTTTTCCCTGTCCTTGTCTGACCACTTATCAAAAAATCTGATACTGCCCTTGTAGTCCAGGCGGATTCCTGCGAGGATATTGAGCAGTGTGGTCTTGCCTGCACCATTTTCTCCAATCAGAGCTGTGGCAAAGCCCTTTGGTATCTCAAGCTCAGGGATATCCAGTGAAAATCCTCCCTTAAACTTTTTCTTTAAATCCTTAATCTGAATTGCTGCGCTTACCCTTTCCATAACAAGCCTCCTAATCTTTCATGGATAACATCATTTCAAAAACTTCTCTTACTTCTGCGTCTGTGATTCCTGCATTTCTGGCAGCCTTGATGCCGTCACCGATACATTCCTCAACCCTGCGCATCTGCTGCTCTTTGAGCATTTCCTTATTCTGTGCATTTACCTGAAAGCCCCTGCCCTGCATGGCAGTTACCAGACCTTCCTCCTCCAATAGCTCATAGGCCTTCATAGTGGTTATGACGCTGATTTTTAAATCCTTCGCCAGACCCCTGATGGATGGGAGATACTCACCCTGCTGCATCTTTCCGGATAAGATGTCAGCCCGGAAGGCATCGGCTATCTGCTGGTAAATTGGAACACCTGATGTCTGTGATAATTTCATTTGCTCCTCCTGTTATAGCTGTTTATACTGTATATATACTGTTTATGTTTTATATATATAGTATATACAG